>ENA-UPTF01000448-UPTF01000448.1-marine-metagenome-genome-assembly--contig:-NODE-448-length-29471-cov-7.143533_pt1 | contig 29471 bp, 30 predicted proteins | sample MGYA00238166_ERZ767019 | MGnify/ENA primary metagenome ERZ767019 (study PRJEB28930, sample SAMN06266391) | marine metagenome | isolation source: Sea water from 250 m depth | place: Atlantic Ocean | study... | reverse complement strand
TGGAACATGAAAGAACATGAACTGCTGAAATCTACCAAGGTTATCGGTAAAAGCAGCATAAAAAGTATGGCCTTCCATCCGAATGGCAGAATTCTCGCCATTGGCGGAGAAGATGGAAGTTTGCAATTTCGAAGTATCCCTGAAATGAAACTGATAACCACCCTCTCTGGTCATAAAAACTCGATTAATGATCTTGAATTCAATCCACGGGGCGATTTATTTGTTTCCGGATCTGAGGATGGGAAAGTGATTATCTGGGACTGGAAAGTCAAAAAACAACGTTCAAAAATAAATTTTGAAGATGCTGTTTCTACAATAAGCATCAATCCAAAACTTGCAGAAATTGTTGTTGGAACTGCAGGAGGAAGACTTGAAACATGGAGTCTTGCAAAAGGAACCCTGCTGCATCAAATCACCGAATCCGGACCCTTGATTAGCATTACAGGATATGACAGAAACGGAAGCAGGATTATTTCCGCACTGGGAGATGGAACTGTGCAGATATGGGAAAATGGGGTTTCATTGCATCTGAAAACATTCAGTGGTCACGAAAGGATCGTAGAGTCGCTGGATTTTTCATCAAATAATAAATTTCTCATCAGTTCCTCCTCCGATAAAAGCGTACGTATCTGGGACCTGAAAACAAATGAGAACGTACACAATTTTGATATCGGCAACCATAGGGTGCAGGACCTTCTTTTTGCTCCCGGAAGCCAACAATTTGCTACCGCGGGAACGGACAGTTCGGTGATAATTTGGGATGCAAAAGATGGAAGCCGCGTTCGTACCTTGAGATTTCACAAAGGAAAAATCAATACCATCAGCTATCATCCTCAAGATTCAGTACTCCTTTCTGCTGGTTCTGACAGGAAGTGGGTACTATGGGATTTGGTTTCCGGAAAGTCCCTGCTTTCTCATAAAGGGCATACCTCTCAAATATTAGCGGCATCTTTTTCTCCAGACGGCAAGCGCTTTGCCACTGCCGGCAGTGACCTTTTCATAAAAATCTGGGAATACCCTCAGGGAGAAGAGCTCGGAAAACTCAAAGGACACAATAAACCTGTTACAACTCTTGCCTTCAGTCCCGATGGTAAATTGCTGGCAAGCGGTTCACAGGACAATCAAATTTTTCTATGGAGACTTGAACCGGAAATTTCAAAGACTCCTTTCCGAAAACTGGAAGGGCACAGTTACATTGTTACTCAGGTCTTTTTTTCCATAGCTGGAAAAGCATTGATTTCAATTTCCAAAGACAAAACGATGCGCCTGTGGGAAGTAAAAAGCGGGAAAATGCTGCGCATACTTCATGGTGACAGTACTCCTCTTGTTGCCGCTGCGCTAAGTCCAGACGGGAAATTAATTGCATTAAGCAACCTGACAAATGATATTACCATCCTCACATTTCCAACCGATATTCCGGAGTTGCAGGATGATACAGGTGATGTTTCAGCATCCGGAGAAACTGATAATTCAGCAAGTTTACAAACTTCTGAGTCAGATTCGGATGCATCGGATAAATACGGAATCGACTTGGAGAATTTGAAGGAAATGGAAAAACTGCCGATGACTGCAGAAGAATTACGTGCCTATGCTGTGACGGAAACCGACGATTTATCAACAGTTCAATACGAAATGCGGCAGCGTCTTAATCTGCTTCTTAAAACAAAAGACACGTGTCTGCATGCTGCAGAAATGGAAAAACTGGCAGTGAAAATATTAGTCATTGTTCCTGATGATTTGGCTGCCTATCATGCATTGGTCAAGACGTCTATCCTCAAACAGGATTTTGCAACACTGAGTCTGTTTGTAAGTTCAGGGTATTTTGCGGAATTGGATCAGGAACTTTATGATTATATTTCCATATTGGAAGTTAGAAATATTTTTGATAATTTACGATTTGAGCTTTTTGATCAATCGTTTGTACGTCAGGGTAACAAACAAAAAATAAAATTGGCAAACTGCAAAGGCAATCCTCTCTCAGTCAGCTTATCAGGAATTTCCCGGAACTTACGTTATCCAGTTGAGTTTTTAAAAAAAATAAATTCTATACCTCGTTTGATTGACTTGCGGGAATATATGAATTTGCCGCAGAAAGAGTTTCAGGACAGGATGTTTGCTGAAATAGAACGGATTCTCGGAAGCAGGACTCCTCATCCTACTTCATACCTCCCGAGAACTCCGGAAGAGCGGTCAGAAAAGGTTCCGGTAGGAATACTGAATTTAAATCTTGAAAAAGCCCAGACCTGGAAAAATGACGGCATGGCTTCATTTAGTTTACGTAAAGTAGGGGGTCAGTGGCAAAGCTACCAAACCGATCGGGATAACAGAATTGTCATGCATCTTCCTGCAGGAAGTTATTCTCTGAAAGTTGCAGGAGTTTTAAGAAAAACATTTTTCCTCATTGCCGGCACCCAGCTCGACTTGTCTATTGATTAAAATGCAGCAGCGGCAGGGACTCGGCATGATGTCGCTTTAGTTTCTTGTTTAAGAGGTAGCCCCAGACGGATCTTGTGCTGAGTCGAAAGGCTGTTCCGGGGAAATGCGGTCGGTCCAGCAAAAACTACTGTAGTTCAGCATATTCATCATCAGTTAAATATTTTGGCTTCCAGTTTTCAAAACTGGAAGCCTCTATAAAACTGAACATCGTTTAATTATATGGCATTGCACCATAGTGTAAAGTGACATTTTTTTCAAGGCTATTCTATTATGGCGCTAGGCAAAATTGAGCTTCGGAACCAATACCAGGCTACTCCGCCGGTGGCCAGATTTCCAAGTGCGATGCCGAAAAAGAATCCGGTTGTGCTCCAGATTTGTGCTCCCAGATAAACCAGGGGAATTAGGAAGAGAAAGAGGCGCAGGATATTGATTGTAGTTGAGTGAAAAGGCCGATGGAGTGCGTTGCATGATGCGCTGACCAGCTGTGATATACCGTGAAAGGCAAAACCGAAAGGAACGATCCAGAAAAATTGCTGTATAAAGTTTCGTATTTCAGGATCATCTGAAAAAGCCCAGGCAATGCCGCCTGAAAAGATTGCAAGGATTACCCATGCTGTAGTACCCCAAACAAAAGCAAATCGCAGCGAAAAACGGCTTGCGCCCTTAATCCTGTCGAAATTCCCTGCGCCATAATTTTGTCCAATAAAAGGTATGAGTACCGATGAAAGTGCCATTGATCCGATCATAGCGATAGATTCTATGCGTGTACCCACCCCAAAAGCTGCGACTGTCGCATCGCCAAGATCTGCTGCAATACGAGTCAAAACCGCATTTGAGAATGGAAAAAGAAGTTGGGTTACCATGGCAGGAATACCGATATAAAGTAAGGCTTTCCAGGAACGCAGGATTTCAGCAATTCCCGGCCAGTTTGTGGTCAGCATCCTCTCCCGTATTCCAAGTACCCATAAACCTGCAATCATGATACTGATATAAGAAATAACAGTGGCAATGGCTGCACCCTGAATTCCGAGTTCCGGAAATGGACCGTAGCCAAAAATCAAAAGTGGATCCAGCACGGCATTAACGCCTGCGGCGATTATCATGATCCAACTGGGGGTTTTTGTGTCTCCTGTAGCCCGAATCGCACTATTTCCAACTATTGGTATCACTACAAAAACCACTCCTGACAACCATGGAATCATGTATTGCTTGATGAGCGGCAACGATTCTGTTGATGCTCCCATCAGTGTGAAAATAGAGTCGAGCGCAAAAAAACTAAGTCCGGCGACACAGATGATAATTAAGGCAACCAGGAGCAGACTGTCTGTAGTCAGTCGCTGGACTCTGTGCTGATCTCCTTCACCGATAGCACGTGAAATAACGGCAGCAGCACCAATTCCTATGCCAAAGGAAAAGCTCATCAAAGTAAAAGTAACCGGGAAAGTAAAACTGATTGCAACCAGTTCCCGTGCTCCAATCAGACTGATGTAAAAAGTATCCACCAGGTTGAAAAGCATAATTGAGACAAGCCCAAAAATCATTGGAACTGCCAGACGAATCAAGGAAGGGCCAACTGGACCTTCGGTCATGCGCTTTCTGACTGAATGTTGTCTGGAAGAACTAGCAGAAGGAGAGGATGTCAATAAAACCTGAAAGTGCAATGATTGGGAGTTATCTTTCTTAAAACAGTGAGGAAATAAGATAGTAGCATATTATTCACTCAACTCACAACTTGGATTTACTTTTGGGTCACGAATCTTCTTTATTGAAATAACTATTAAAGGCCGGAATCGGCTTGATTGCCCGGTATATGTGTGGGAGCCTGTACGCATACTGTGATTCAGAACAATTTTTTGTAAAACCTCATGTCCACCGCAAACCGACACAAATCTGCATCCGTACATGAAATGCCAGAGTCTGATTCGTTGTTTGACGACCTGGCACTGCGTCGGGAATTGAGTGCAAATCTGGTTGGATTCTGCCGTTATCTACGTCAGAACGGACTTCGTACCGGAATGGGTGAGCAGATGGATGCGCTGCGTTCTTTGGAAGAAGTAGATTTAAAGCATGAAACTGCTTTCAGAATGGCTCTCCGCACTACTTTAGCCAAGAGCATCCGGGAACAGGAAATTTTTGATGAGCACTATCATCGTTTCTGGTATATCTGGGAAAGTGCAGAAAATCTCCAACAGCGTTTCAAGGCAAAAAAAGAGGAACCTGCCGCAGTAGTAGTGGATGCACGTCTAAACAAAGAATCATTCATGTCAATCGGAGACTGGCTGGGAGGCACAGAGACAGCCGAAGAGGACAAAGAAGCTGCAGGCTACAGTCCTTTTGAGACAGATTCTGAACGTGATTTCAGTTCTTTTCGTGCAGAGGAGCTTAGCGAAGTAATGCACCTCATCAACGAAATAGGTAAGGCGCTGGCAACTCGTTTCAACCGCCGGACAATAAATTCAAAAAAACGGGGACTTATAGATTTACGCAGAACAATGCGCTTAAGTTTGCGCCGTGGAGGAGAAATTATTGATTTGGCACATTCCCGGCGCAGGCGCCAACGTCTGAAATTGGTGCTGTTATGTGACGTGAGTAAATCGATGGACCTTTACAGTCGTTTCCTGATCCAGTTCATCTATGCTTTTCAGAATGTTTATCGACGTATTGAAACCTTTGTTTTCAGTACTTCATTGCACCGAATTACGGAAACTTTACGCAAGGAAGAATTGTACTCTGCGCTAGAACAACTTTCAGCAACAGTCCCGGACTGGTCCGGCGGTACAAAAATTGGCGCTTCTTTTAAGCAATTTGTCGAACAGTACGGTCTCAAGCTGGTTGATTCTCAAACTGTAGTGCTTATCATCAGTGATGGTTGGGACACAGGTGAAGTAGATTTGCTTGAAGACAGTATGCACTTTTTACATAAACATGCCTGTAATGTGATATGGCTCAATCCACTCAAAGGTAGCCCAGGATACCAACCTGCTACCCGCGGAATGCAGGCGGCTTTGCCTCATATTGATATTTTTGCTTCGGCCCACAATCTCAACAGTCTCAGGAATCTTGTTCACCAGTTGGCTCGTATCCAGGGTGGACAAAGCAGCCGCTTGGCAATCGGAGTTTGATACTAAGCAGTCCTGAAATTGAATTGAAAACAGTAATTTGTCAAAGTTTACAGCAATCTAACACATTGTTCAGTAAGTACTATGCCTTTATACACACTCGATGAATCGAGTCCAGAATTTACAAAAACAACTTTTATTGCACCAGATGCCAGTCTTATAGGAAGAGTACGGATTGGTGCATTTTCTTCAGTTTGGTTTAACGCAGTTCTCCGGGGAGATATGGAACACATCAGCATTGGCGACGAATCCAGTTTTCAGGATTTAAGCATGGGACACTCTGATCCCGGATTTCCGCTGATTATTGGAAATCGGGTGACGGTAGGACATCACTGCGTAATGCACGGCTGCGAAGTTGAAGACGACTGCCTGATTGGAATGGGTGCGATTTTGATGAATGGAGTAAAAATTGGTCGTGGGAGTATTGTGGGTGCGGGTGCAGTTGTGCTGGAAGGAACGGAGGTTCCTCCATTTTCAATGATTGCAGGTTCTCCTGCAAAAGTGCGTAAAACTTATGAAGAAAGCATTTTAGAGGATATCAGAGGTATGTCGCAAATTTATGTAAAGCGCACGATACGATACCTTGATCAAAATATTGGTGAGAGATAGTGGTTTCCTGAGTTGGAATTCTGAATCAGGCTGCAATTTCGTTGGATTCCCGAGCCCGGAGAATTGCGGAAAATGTCATTTGCAGTTCATTAGGAGTAAGTTCTTCAAGTTCAGTATGTTCACTGTTCAGGGTATTGTTTATGAACTGAAGCTGTGGTTCTTTGGCAACATAACCCAATTGATTCAGTTGTTGATCCAAGGTTTCAAACACCCTGTTACGTAACTGCTCATTAGTGTTTTTATCTTTTGCCAGAATCTGCTGCCCGTGAAAGTTAATGGTGTTCATCTCACCTTTGTAAGACTGCCTCGACAGAGTTTTATCTCCCCTTATTTCTATTGCGACAATGACTGAAGTTATCACCACTGAAGTCAGGCAAAAAAACAGTAATATCATTTCCATAGTAACCTCATTTGCTGGTTCTTACTAATTTTGCAGGGTTTAAAAGTCCAATCAAATATAATTCAAATTCCTAAGATTCCGATTCGGACCAAGTGCTGTGCAGTTTTATAGATTCAACTAGCTCAAATTTCTTCTCCCGGAGACAATGCAGAAAACAGACCAGCAAAAAATTAATGGCTTCGCAAAAAGTACGAAATTTTTGTGATATTAGTGAAGTAGTTTATGAGAGATTTCTCGCTGTGCTCGGAATGACAAGGTTTTAGGACTTTTTGCAGATTAATCAAAATTGATAGAAAAATAGCTGATGTCAATCGGAATTTCCTCAAAAATGTTCCCATAGTTTTTTAACGACGAAATATTATGAAGCTGAATCTTTTTCTTCAGTGCACAATTCAAGGCGGTTTTAACCGGAATTATACTCATGTGATTGATGCAGTTAATGAACGCAAACTGAATAGCAGAACTGCATTAATCTGGCATTGAACTTGTATTACAAACTGGACACCAAAATCTTGAAGAACATTCATTTTTTATGACCATGAAAAACCAACTGCCTTTTTTACGATTGGGCACTGCATTGCTGTATTTCTTCCTGTTGGCCGTTTTAACAACACCAGCCTGGGGTGCACGTGTAAAGGATATTGCAGCATTGCGGGGTGCACGTGACAACGAACTTATCGGCTTTGGTATTGTAGTTGGTTTGGACGGCACAGGCGATTCACAGGAGAGTTTACTAACCAGAAAGCCGATTGTGAATGCCTTGGAAAGGATTGGGATTAGCTTAAAGAGCCAGGATATTTTAGGACGAAGTATTGCTGCAGTATGGCTGACAGCGACTTTACCACCTTTCGCAAAATCAGGACAACGTTTAGACATTACTGCCGCAACAATTGGTGATGCGGTTTCACTTCGCGGAGGAGTTTTGATAATGGCTCCGTTACGGGGACCAGATAGACTTGTTTACGCCCTCGGGCAGGGTCCCATTGCGGGAATACCGAAAGGAGTCAGCAGAGCCGATGCACTGCCTGCAGAAGAATTGGCTAATTTGCCGATAGGATCAAGGATGGTGGCCTCAGTTGGGCATGTTCACGGAGGAGCGATTGTAGAACGTGAGATTAGTTTAAATCTTAACAGCCGGGCCCGACTGTATATGAACTTGCATTCTCCGGACTTTACTACAGCATTCCGTTTGGCAAAGCTGATTAATCAGAATCTAGGTATCCGGAGTGCCCGTGCCCAGGATGCCGGCACCGTCGAAGTCTCAGTTCCGGATAGTTACTTGGGCAATACGGTGGAGTTGGTTTCCTTCATTGAAAATTTGGAAATTACTCCAGATCATACTGCTAAAGTTGTTCTTGACGAACGGTCTGGAACTGTAGTGATGGGAGGCAGTGTCAGGATTTCGCCAATTGCAATTTCTCAAAACGGTTTGAATATTCAAGTTAAACTTCCAACTCTAAATGTAGAAGGAACCCAGGGTGAGCTGACTGAAGGAAGAATACTTGCTTCCAGTGTTTTTATGCTTAAAGGAGGTACTGACTTGAAGGAAGTTGTGGATGGCTTTAATAAAATAGGCGCCTCCAGCAAAGATTTAATTGAGGTGCTCAAGGCTGTAAAAACTGCCGGCGCTCTTCATGCAGAACTTGTCATTCGATAAAACGAAAATGAAAGTATCAATGCCGTTACCTTTATCTGTACTGACTTTAGGTGCGGATCGATTTAAGGCGGCTCCTGAAATAAAAGGAGTCACCAACGATGCAAAACTTCGTGAAACTGCCAGTGAGTTTGAGGCGATTTTTGTCCAGCAGATGTTGAAAACAATGCGGGAATCATCTTTTGAGTCTGATCTGCTTCCTACGTCAGAAGGTGAAAAAATGTTCCGATCTCTTCTGGACGAACAATATGCGAAACTTTCTGCAAAGTCCGGAAGTCTGGGGCTGGGAGAGATGATTTATCAGCAGTTGAAATCGAATTTAGACAAATAATAAAAAAACGCTAAAGTTTTGAGATTGATTTGCCGATACATGCAATAAGGTGTTTCTGTGACTTGTCAGGAAAGCAAATATATGGCCTTTCCAGACCCGGTAACATCTGACATGAGGCCCAAGACTGAAGTGTCTGTATACGCTATTCGGAAGCAAAAGCTTCTTGAATCATGTTAGTTTACACGCCCTATGGGCCTTCTCAGGCTAGCGAACTGCACATTTTTAGTTGTGCTCGTCAGAGTCTGCGGGTATGCTTGTCGGCTTACACCGGACATTCCCGCAGAGATAGGGATCTTAACTATTTAACATTGACAGGTGAATTATGAAAATAACAGGTCAACAGCCCCCCGAGTTTCATGGTGTCAAGGGAGGGACTGCTAAAGACAGTCAGAAAACTGCAGACCGTTCAGGATTGACATCCGGAACATCAGAACCTCCAGTTAAGACTTCGACATTTGTGATGAATAAAATAAAAGGTCGGATTTCAACTGAGCCGGAAGTACGTGCAGACCGGGTTGCAGAACTTAAAGATAAAATAAAAAATAGTGAATATCAGGTTGATGCGCAAAGTCTTGCCAAAACGATGCTGGAGGACGCTCTTCAGGAAGATATAAGCTGAATCTTAAGTGCTGAAAAATAACACGGCGGCCTAACTAAGTCCGTTAGATGGTGTCCTTTTAAGATGCAGGAATTATTGAATATTATGCGACAGGAAGTGGAACTGCATGAGCAGTTGATTTCACAGTTGCAAAAAGAATCCGAGGGATTTGGGCGTTTACGCGGTTCAGAGTTGCTTAAACTTCAAGGCGAAAAGTCTCGTTGTGTACGTGCAACTGCCAGACTCGAGAGGGAGCGGATTCAGTTCGTGGAAAAGCTTGCAGATTCCTGGAACACTAAATCAAAGGAACTGACTTTAAGCGTTATTATTGACAGGACTGAGGATGAATACTCAGAACCACTTCAACAATGTTTTGAACGGTTGAAAAGCATGATTGCCGAAATACGCAAAATTGCGGATGCAAACGCTCTCAAGGCATCAGGTCGCTTAAAATCTGTTGAATCCTCTATTCAGTTCATGAGTCAGCTCCAGAACGGTCCTCCGACTTATTCAGATGCGGGGAAACTGCAAAATGGTACCAGCACCATGTCCCGTACCGAAGCCTGACTTTATAAGTCACTAAAATCGTTTAGGAACCCTAACCATTTCAGCATTGTCACATGTCTTCGCTCAATAGTTCCCTAAATCTGGGACAGCGCGCCCTGAGTATCAATCAGCGTGCAATGCAAACAGTTGGGCATAACATTGCCAATCAAGAGACTGAAGGTTTCTCCCGCCAGCAAGTACGCTCAGGCACGTCTGCACCAGATCCCACTGGAGTAGGAGGAGGTGCCGACGCCCAGCCGACTACACGGGTTTATGATAAATTCGTGCAGCGCAAAATCCTCCAGGAAAATCCGCGTTCAGGCATGTTTAAGTCTCGAGGAGAATTCCTGCAAAAAATTGAAATTATTTTTAGTGAAACAGAGGGAAACGGCTTACACCAGGCTCTAAACGAGTTTTGGAACTCATGGAGCCAGCTTTCGAATCAACCGGAATCTGAATCTGCCAGAATGCAGGTAAAGGTGCATAGTGATGTACTGGCACGCCGCTTTCGTAACATGCACTCTCAACTTGACGGGCTGCGTAAAGAAATTAACGGCCGTCTTTATGCAAATATAAATAAAGTAAATGAGTTGGGTCAGAAAGTAGCCGAGCTGAATAGACAGATTAACTTATACGAGGGCGGCGGCCAGCGGAATGCCAACGATATGAGGGATGCCCGCAATCAGGCAATTGAGGAGTTGTCAGATCTGGTGGATATTAACTCTTTTGAAGATCCCAACGGAAGAACTACAGTTATCATCGGCCGTGACTGGACTCTGGTAGAAGGAAATAACCGCTATCAGCTTGAAGGTACAATGAAGGGCGGTGAATTAGGTATGCTAAGAGTCGATGGAGTTTCGACAAATGACAATCGCCGTGATTTGACCCGCACTTTTCGAGAAGGAGAAATGAGTGAAATGTTAAGAATGCGCGATGAAACAATTGTGAACTACCAGCATAATCTCGACGAAATCGCCTTCAGTCTTGCAGGAAAAGTTAACAGGATTCACGCAACAGGTACTGGAATAAATTCTGCCGCAGAAATGATGAAGAGTACTTTCGGCTTAAATCTGGATGCACTTAACCAACCCCTGCCTTTCCTGAAAGATGGAATATTTCAGCTTCATTTAGTTGATCCTCATAATGAAATTCTGGAAACTTATGAAATTGAGATCCAGGCGGGGAAAGATACCTTGCCCGATATTGTCCAACGCCTGAATCAAACCATCAACGATCCAGGATTGTTACAGGCTTCCATAGAGTCAGACGGCTCGCTGCTTTTACAAAGTGCACCGGACTACAAGTTCATTTTTGGTGAAGATCAATCCAGCATTACACAGGTTCTGGGTTTGAATAGTTTTTTTGATACACTCAAAGGAGCAGAAGATATCCAGCTAAGTGAGCATATTCGTGAAAACACGAATAACATTTCAACAGGCAAGGACCTTATTCCTGGAGATAACCGGGTTGCACTGGAAATTGCGAAGCTGCAGACACGTCCGACTATGAGAGATGAAACCATGACTTTTGATGAGTATTATAATGGTGTGCTCACAGGAATGGGTTTGAAAATTCAAAGAAATAAAACGGAGCAGGCACAACAGGAAAGTATGGTGAGGCAGTTTAAGGAAATCAGGAGTTCTATCAGTGCAGTCAATATGGACGAAGAACTGACTGATATGATGCAGTATCAGAAAGCATACGAAGCATCTGCACGTTTTATCGGCACTGTAGATAAAATGATGGAAACCGTTATTAATATGTAATGAATCAAGCAAAAGAAACAGAAGAAAGTAAGCGGCAACTCAAGACTTTTGTCAAAAACTTAAACCACAAGTCCTTTAAATGCGTGTAACTGAGGTCACTAAGCGTGACCATGTAGTAGACAATATTCAAAGATCTTCAGGGAAGCTTCAGGATATTCAAATCCAGATGGCTTCCGGCCGTCGTTTGAACAAAACCTCGGATGATCCAATTGGTGCAGCCAGATCACAGGATATTGTAACTACACTTTCTTCACAGAAACAGCAGCTCCAGAACGTTGAAGACAATATTGCCTGGTTGCAGCGTTCAGAGTTGGAAATTGGACATATTAATGAAATATTGGGACAAATTCGTACGCTTGCTATTTCACAGGCCGGCAGCGATTCAAACGAAGAAACCAGGCAAATGGTGGCTCGAGAGTTTGCTGTGGCCCGGAAAACTTTATTTAACACCGGAAATGCGCGTGAAGGAAAACTTTATTTGTTTTCGGGCATAAAAAGTCTTTCTCCTGCTTTGAAAAAAAATGGTATATTTCAACCGGCAAAAGTTGAGAAAAGCGGAGTTGCGCAGAAAGACATCAGGGAATTGCTGGATGTGAAACAATTTAGAGCGCAATTTGAGGGTTTTTCTACTAATAACTATCGAATCAAAGTCACAAAAGGCGGAATTTGGGGACAAGCCAGGATAAAGATTTCAGACGATGGTGGACGAACCTGGAGTAAAGAACAGACATTACGTCCGGTGATTCACGTATTTAACCAGGATGGAAAACTTAACGACCAGGTTTTGCTAAAATTTTCTGACCAGGAAGGTCGTTTGGGCAACATTCTGCCAAAACAATTTGATTTTAATTCAGAGAAATCGGCAGAATTTGACTTGGATGCACTTGGTGTTTTGTTTCCGGAAGGAATTGAGTTTGTGTATCAACCAAATCCGGAAGTATCCTATAATGGATCAATACATAAAAAAGAATCTTTAATTTCAAATGGACTTTCAATTCCGGTAAATATTACTGCTCAGGAACTGCTGCTTGGAGAAGGTGAGGATGGCGTGGATACGTTTTCTTTACTTGCGGCAATGGAGAGAGCTCTTCTCGAAAATGATGGCATTGCGATTGCAAAACGTATAGATCAGCTTAACTTGGCACAAAATCAGGTTCTGAAGCAGCAGGCAGACGTTGGAAATATTGTTCGCGAACTCTATTCAACTCAGTCCAGGCTGGAAAATCAGCAGTTTGAAAAGGAGAGACAACTTTCTGATATCCAGGATTTAGATGTTGCGGAAGCAACTGTGGACCTTAAAGTCGCAGAGGCTAACAACATACTTTCGCTGAATACCGGAGCCCGCTTGATCCAACCGTCACTGTCGGATTTTCTCCGTTAATTTAACCTGTGAATGATAATCACAGGTTTTGTATAATTTGGAATTAATTATCAAGAAGACAGATCATTATGCTCATACTGACAAGGAAGTCGGGAGAAAGTATAACCATTGGGGATGATGTAAAAATCACGGTGGTTGAGGTCAAGGGCAAACAAGTTCGAATTGGAATTGATGCACCCCGAAGTTATATAATCCACAGAGAAGAAGTATATATAAGCATTCAGGAAGAAAACAGGCGTGCGGCAGAAGAGTCACCACTTTCTTTAGCCGGAATCAAACACCTTTTTGGTAAACTCTAATCAATAAAACATTAATGCTTGTTCAAACCTCACGCTTCGGTGAGATTGAAGTTAAAGACGATCAAATAATTAGCTTTCCTTCAGGATTGATAGGTTTTTCGGAAGACCATCGTTTTGTGATCCGGGAAGATGAAGCAGCAGCACCTTTTCGCTGGCTCCAGTCCATTGATAGTGAAGATCTTGCTTTTGTGATGATTGAACCGCATGTCTCTATTTCAAATTATGAGCTTGAGTTAACAAATGGTCACCTGAAAAAACTTCATGCAGAAAAAACTGAAGATCTGTCAGTCTATAGCCTGGTCACCATGGCCAAAAAAATGGAAGATGTGACTATAAATTTACAGGGCCCCCTGCTTTTTAATCTTGAAAAGCGCCTTGGAATTCAGATCATTGTTCAAGATAGTAGATACTCTACCCGTCATTCACTGTTTGCTGAAAAATTAAAAAAGAGTACTCCTGAGTCTTCATCTCAGGAAGAGCCGGAGAACATCAGCAAGCCTTCAGAGCAAGCCGGGTGATCCTGCATCAGCCCGTAATCGGCAATGAAACTGAAGTTCTCATGCTGACAAAATTCCTTCCTGCAAACACTCAATAATGAGTGAAATACAAAAACCCCTTAAATCTATTGAAGTCAGACAAATCTGTTTAGAGAATGATTTGGAGATTTCAGATTCCCAATGGCAGCTGCTGGAAAAGTGGGCTGTTATGTTGCTGGATGTTAACCAGAAAGTAAATTTAATTTCCCGCAAAGAAACAGATTTATTGTGGGAAAAACAAATATTGCCCTGTCTTTCATTACTGGTTTTACGTAAAATTGAAAAAGGTGCAGATGTTTGTGATTTTGGTACAGGAGGAGGATTGCCGGGAATGATACTGGCCATAGTACGTCCTGATTTGCGGCTTACTTTGTTGGATTCACGTCAGAAAAAAATTGTGGTCCTTCAACAAATGATTGATGCATTAAAGCTCAAAAATGTTCAGACTGTCCCTGGGCGAGGGGAAGAGTTAGGCAAACAACGTCCCTGGCGTCATAGATTCCCGTTTGTGACAGCACGTGCAGTTGCACCTTTGATTGATTTAGTACGCTGGACCTCTGATTTGAGAAAATCGGATTCAGTACTGCATATTTTTAAGGGTGGAGAAATCAGGAATGAAGTAACGGCACTGACTAAAGTAGTTTCCGGAATCAAAGTCAAGAAGTCTCTGATGGTACTAAAGGGATATCCACATTTTGCAGAGAATCAAAAATATTTAATATCTTTAGAATTTTCCTCAAAATAACTCTTGAGTCAGGAGTTCTCGTAAGATAATGATATTGTTGTTTACGGATTGTCATCTCGACAGAAGAGAAAGATCTGATAAAATACTAAAATCGTGCATGATTCTTCACATACTTTCGGTACGACATGACAAATATAGTAATAGTCCTGTAAATAAATACACAATTTTTCCCTAATATTTAATATGCGGATAATTTCTGCCAATCTTAATGGATTTCGTTCGGCAAGTTCAAAGGGTTTTTTTGAATGGCTACACACACAAAAAGCAGATCTGGTTTGCCTGCAGGAAACCAGAATTCAGCCGGAGCAACTAACAGAAATCATGCTCAATCCACCAGGTTTAAAAAGTGCCTTAGTATTTGCTGAGAAAAAAGGTTATTCCGGAGTTGGGCTTTATTTCCGTAAAAAACCGGATCGAGTTCATGAGGGTATCGGCTGGTCTGAGTTGGACAAAGAGGGCCGCTTCATTCAGGCAGATTTTGGCAAATTGAGTATTGTCTCACTTTATCTACCCTCCGGAAGTAGCGGAGATATTCGGCAAAATTTTAAGTACAAGGTGCTGGATTATTTAGATAAATGGCTTTTGGAAGCTAAATTATCCGGAAGGGAAATTATAATCTGCGGAGATTGGAATATTGCACACAAGGAGATTGATTTAAAAAACTGGAGAAACAACCGTAAAAATTCTGGGTTTTTACCCGAAGAACGTGCCTGGATGACAAAAATATTTTCTGAACTTGGTTATGTGGATGTATTCCGGACACTTAATCCTGATCCCGATCAATATACCTGGTGGTCAAACCGCGGTAGAGCGTGGGATAATAATGTTGGTTGGAGACTAGATTACCAGGTAGCCACTCCTGGAATTGGAGCCAAAGCAGTTAAACAGTCAATTTACAAAAAGCAGCGTTTTTCAGATCATGCCCCACTGATCATTGATTATGATTACAGACTTTAATCACATTGAATTTGTATAACAGACGTTCTCCCTCCTATGCTATTCCAGTTTAAATACCCGATCAAAGACACGGCGTAAAAAATCCGGCTGCTGCTCACCATTTAAGGTGCTGATTTTTGTGCCGTCCGGTTTAAAAAAGATTAGCGTGACCCGGCTGACGTTGTGATATTCTGCAAACCAGCGTCCTTCTTTGGAGTTCATATTAGCAACCAGGAAACGTATTTTCCCTTTATATTCCGGCTGGAGCGAGTTGACCACCCGCTTGAGTGCACGGCAGGAAGGTCAACCTGGGTCATGAATCTGGACTACCACGTTTTCTCCCTTGCCGATTGCTGACAGGTCATTGTCTTCTTCTGTGCTGTCAAGCCAGATCCAACCGGCAAGAACAAGTATAAGCATACTTGTAATGGTGACCAGCCAACGAACATTTTGCCTTCGGTGAGCTTTTTTGGAAGCACCTTTTACCCTTCGATGTTTGCTCATACAAATTCCCTTTCAGTGTACTCTTCAAAAATCTGGATTGATCATTGTATCATTCATGCTATATTAACTTGGACTTAAAATACATTCAAACCATGAACAGGTTTTTATGGAAATTATTACATGGGGGGATATCCGTCGGGGTACATTAGCCATCGTTCTCGTGATTGTGCCAACTGTTTTGCTTGGAACATATATGGCTCCGGCACTGCAAAGTTACCAGATTACAGGGCCGGGACTGTGGGAACTGAAACGCAAAGGTGCTCCGGATGCCCTGATTGAACCACTTCATGAGTTGCGGCTAAAACCATTCTTTTTTAAGTTTAGACTAATGAGCGAAGTGGAGTCCAGAATTTCTGACGCAGATTTATTCAAAAAATATGAAAAGAAAATAGAGCGTCAAATCTCAGGAATAGGCATGCCTGCAGTTGAGTATATTTTTCTTGCTGTTTTAGCGGCTTATTATTGGATTTTATGGTTTGTAACGAGGAGATGGTTCCCTGATGGAAAGGTATGATTAAGTTCACGGGTTTTTTGCCTTTAAAACCGTTGCTACTCAAAGGTGAAATCTCTCATTTTGGGTTCCCGGATGAAGATCCACGCTTTCAGGGTCAGCTTGAAATCTGTCACTCTATTCATCTTCCGATTCAAGGGGTAGTTCAAGCTGGCTTTCTTCGGGAAGCTTGTCCATGTCGAGTTCACTTAAAGCAGGCAGGTGTTTGAGTCTGGTGAGGCCAAAAACTTCAAGGAAACCCTTTGTTGTTCCATAAAGTCCGGGCCGTCCAGGTAGCATTTCACGACCCACGATCCGCACCAGTTTTTGCTGCATCAGGCGGCGGATAGTGTGGGAAGAATCGACTCCTCGAATGAACTCTATTCCAGCCCGGGTAAGGGGTTGTTTGTAGGCAATTATAGCTAAAGTTTCCATGACTGCAGGTGAAAGTTTGATTACTTTTACTGTTTCTAGAGATTGTGCCCATTTTTTATATTCCGGAAGTGTGTGCATCTGCAAACCGTCTGCAACAGAGTCAATCCGGAAAACACGGTCGGTTTTTTCGTAAGCTGCATTCAGTTCAGAAACCAGTTCCCGAACAAGTCCTGTTTCACAACCACCAATCATTTCCGCAAGTTGTTTGGGAGATAGTGATTTGGTTGCAACGAACAATATAGTTTCAAGAGCTTGTTTTTGTTCCAGTTTTGTCATAGAATTCCAATCAGTAAATATTAATGCACATCTTTCTGTACGAGTGATATGATAAGGACTGCAATTCCGGTTATCAAAACAAGAAACATCAAAGCGGTGAAATGCATGTCTGCATTAAATCCACAGGAAACATCACCGAGAATACCATCCACAGGCTGCAGATAAAGTTCCCCGCATAACAGCCGGCTAAAATAAGAAGAAATTATGTATGAAAACCTGTTGATTAACCAGAGCAAAACTGAACCGGCGATGAGTATGGTTCCCAGCCTTCTTTTATTCATTTGCCCCTTTTTGTTTGCACAGCAGCAAATTATGCAAGCAGACATGCTCCGTAGTTAAAACTCAACATTATCCCGATTCTTATCTATAACGCAACCCTTTTTTGAGTAATTTGATGGATACATCCAGTATAGATTATGCAGAAGGCCGAGTTTTTACCTTTGAGGATGAAAGCGCAATTCGGCCCGGTTTTCTGGAAACAATTGAGTATTCAGGTCCACGGCAGCATGTAAGCTACCAAATGAATGAATTTGCGGCAGTTTGTCCTTTTTCCGGTCTTCCGGACACAGGAATTGTCTGGGTCGACTATGTACCTAAACAGAAACTTGTTGAACTCAAGGCACTGAAATATTATTTCCTTTCATTCCGCAATGTTGGAATTTTCCAGGAAGCTGTAACTGCTAGAATTTTTAAGGACTTGTATCCACTTCTTGAACCGGAAGAATTGCTGATCAAAACTCGCTACAATACTCGTGGCGGCATTGACACCACCTGCACCATTGATTCCAATGAACAAAAAAACTGACTCATCTGTTCTCCGCGAAGATACCAAAGTTGTTGTTTCCGGACGTGATATAAAAAATTACGGAGGTGTGATTAATCCACCTGTTTATCATGGCTCGACTATCCTCGCAGATAGTGTGGAGAGCTACAATTCCCGATATCTTGAAGCAAAGGAGGGTGAGCAGGTAATGGTTTATGGAACAATGGGAAATCCCACAGCATGGGCTCTGGAAAATGCAATTGCAGAACTGGAGGGCGGTTATCACTGTTCAACATATCCTTCCGGACTGGCAGCAATTTCGGTTGCGTTGATGGCTTTTTTGAAAAGCGGTGACCATTTGCTGATGACAGACAGTCCTTATGCTCCAACCCGGAGATTTTGCGACACGGTTTTGCGGCGCTTCGGAGTGGAAACAACATACTATGATCCATTAATTGGTGCAGAAATTGAGTCTTTGATGCGCCCAAATACAGCGGTAATCTTCACCGAGTCACCAGGTTCAAATACTTTTGAAGTCCAGGATATTCCTGCCATTGCGGAAGTTGCCAGAAAACATGGAGCAATTACTCAGCTGGACAACACCTGGGCCTCACCGCTTTATTTCAAGCCTTTTGAACACGGAGTCGATATTTCCATTCAGGCGGCTACAAAATACATTGTCGGACATTCGGATGTTTTGCTCGGATCTGTTACCACTACCAGGGAGAATTGGAAAATTCTGCGTGACTGTACATGGCACTTCGGACAATGTGTCGCTCCTGATGATCTTTACCTGGCTCAGCGCGGCTTGCGGACTATGGCTGTGCGCCTGCGTCAACATCAAAAAAGTAGCCTTGAAATTGCAGAATGGCTCAGTAATCGTAATGAAGTACGGCAGGTTTTGTATCCGGCTCTTCCGGATGCTCCGGGACATGAAATATGGAAACGCGATTTTTTGGGAGCCAGCGGATTATTTGGTGTGGAGTTGGAAACATTTTCCCAAAAGGCGGTGGAAAAAATGATTGACGAAATGCGATTGTTTGGAATTGGATCATCCTGGGGAGGCTACGAAAGTCTGATACTGCCGGTTAATGTTCGTGATCTGCGGACTGCTTCGCCGTGGCGTTTTGAAGGTCCGCTGCTGCGTCTGCACATCGGACTTGAGGATGTTGACGATTTAAAGGATGATTTAAACGATGGATTGGAACGTCTGCGGAATTTTCAAAGTTGATTTTCTTCTGCAGGACTACTCACAACCCAACTAAAAAACCTCATAATGAATTTTCTGGTTGCCGATGATTCAGTAGAAGTCCTGGAATGTCTTAGGAAATTCCTGGAGAAAGAGGGACATTCCGTGCGTTGCACAGGTGATGGTGAAGAAGCTTTGCAGATTTTTCGAGGAGAGGAAATCGACGCAGTTTTTTGTGCGCTGACACTGCCGAAGTTGGGAGGATTGGAATTGCTTCAGGAAGTTAAATCTGCCAACAGTCGTCGTCCATTTGTGATGATTTGCCCGCAGAATGATACTGAAAGTGCACTCAATGCGTTGCAGCTTGGAGCCTGCGATTTTCTCATTAAATCGATTCAGCCGCTCGAACTCCAACGTACTCTTGACAGAGTTGTTTCACTTAACGAGGGCTTCCACTCAAATGCTTATGCTATGGATCACCTGCTACAGGAATCACGGACATTGGAAATCGGCAACGATTTTGAGGACGTAAACCGGATTGTTGCATTTATGACGCAGGATTTGCCCAGCTTTGGTATTTTGGAACAATCACAATTGTTTCGTATGAATGTAATGCTCAAGGAAGCCCTGGAAAACGCTATTTTTCACGGCAACCTGGAATTGAATCCGGAAATGCGTCGTGACAATCCTATACTGTTTTATGAAACGGCAAAACGAAAAATGGACATTGATCCATATAACAACCGCAAACTTCTTCTTCAAATTGATATCAGCCGAAACTCTGCAAAATACTTGGTACGTGATGAAGGAAAGGGATTTGCACACTCAGATTTACTGGATCCGAAAGATCCTGAAAACCTGCCCCGCATCAAAGGACGGGGTCTGCTGATGATAATGAATTTTATGGATGAAGTTTTTTGGAACGACCGGGGAAACGAAATGACGATGGTCCGCTACCGGAAGCGTAACTAATGAGTAAAGTTTCAGTACTTGATATTGTTAAAATGAAGTGTTTCACAAGTCTCAAATGGAATATTTTTTGTTTCCAAATTTTCATTCTGCTCTTGTTTTCCGGACTTTTGCAAAGCTGTTCTGAAACAGCAAATGTTCAAATTCGTTTGCCGGCCAAAGAGTTGTATCAAAAGGCAATGGTTGCAGTTGAAGACGAATTTTACCAGGAAGCATTGAAAAACTTTGAAATCCTGGTAGACGAACATTCTGGAACACGTCTGGCAACTCTTGCGCATTTGAAAATGGGTGAAGTGTATTTTTTGCAGAGTAAATGGGAAGAGTCCGAGACTAGCTACAGGCGGTTTCTCCTGCTCAATCCACGCAGTCACCTCACACCTTATGTACTCAACCGTTTGATTGCACTTAATTACGAGCGCAATATCTATGGTTTATTTGCAAAGTCACGGGATTACGACCGTAACATGGAACCTAACCGGACTCTCATTCGCGAATACCAGCGTTTTTATTTGCTTTTTCCACAAAGTCCATATCTGGCAGATGTGAAGGAATATCAGAAAGGAGCATTGGCAGATCTTGCAGAACATGAGCTGGATGTGGCGAACTACTATTTCGATAATGAAGCTTACCACTCAGCGATTGGACGCTATCTGTATTTGCTCAAAAATTATCCCGGTTTTCCCCGCACCGGAGACGTTGCAGAACGGCTGATTGAGGCCTACCGTTTGAATCAGCAGCCGGAACTTGCTGACGAAATGCAAAAAATTCTTAAATCTTTGCGGGAGCGAAAATTACTGGCACAACTTACAACGAGAGAGGAATGACCAAACCGTCAGTTCGTTTTTCACTTGGAAGATATCTGATCCTTTTGGCGGGGATTCAATTTTTCTTCTCCGGATGTGCCCAGCTGGATGGTGTTTTTCCAAAATTCAAACCCAAAAAGGTCACTAAAAAATCCACTTCCACTTCCAGTGCTGAAACTGTAACAGAACAACAGGAATTTATTAATGAAGAAAATCGTCTGTTGAAGGCAAAAATTGAGCAGCTGGCACGGCAAATCAGTGAACTCCAAAAACAGCAAAAAGTACAGAGCGATGATTTTCTATTGCTTCAGGAACAATGGGAAACTAATTTTGTTTTGCTGGAGCGTTCTGTTGAGGAATCATTGAGATCAGCAAAGGCCTCTGAATCCACTGCTTTAATGATTACACAGGTGCTGGAGAATCAGTCGCTTAATTCATCTGCAGATAGATCAGGAACAGATTCACAGGGTTCACTTCCACCGCTTGAAAATTATTCATTGCTGAGCAAACCTGAAACAAGTGTCCAGAAAGCATCTGCTGTCGCAACCACGAAGGAAATGGAGAAAATCAATAATTTGGAAATCATTGATCAGGAAACGAGTGTTGAAGAAGAACCGAGTTTTCCTGAGCCTAGACTGGTGAATATGCAGGATTTGGAAGATCCGGAAGACTTACCAGATCCTGATGTTCGAGCTATTCAAGTTGAAATTGCAGGCAGTGAAACTTCGCAAGAATCTGTGAAAACTGCGGAAACATCAGACAACGGTTTTTCCGATCCGGACCTCAATCCTCCGGAGGATCCGTTTATTTTAATTCGTCATCCTGGAGTAAAGAAGATATATAATCAGGGTATGACTGCAGTTATTCAAAAAAATCACGAACAGGCCATTTTGATTTTTGAGAATTTTACGAAAAGATTTCCGGACAATCTTGATAGCGACAACGCCTTTTACTGGATTGGACGCTCTCACCTGGAACTGAACGATTTGAAAAAAGCAGAAACAGCTTTTCGCAATGTACTGAGGTATTATGAGCACAGACCGACCTCACAGGGCTATAAAACTCCGGACGTGATATACATGCTGGGCAAACTGCAGGAAAAGCAAAATCTTGATCAGCGGGCGGCTTATTATTTTGGGGAAGTAATCAAGCGCTTTCCAGGCTCTGCGGCAGCCAGGAATGCAAAACTTGATTTGGACAGATGATTCAGTAAAGTATAAAAGAGCGAATCATCTCAATCAGCAGGAGTGCCGCAATCACCGAAACATCAATTCCGCCTATGGGCGGGATGACTTTTCTAATCCGACTTAGCACTGGTTCCACCATGCTCTGCAGCCAGCGTATGGCGGGAGGATAGTGCTGCTCGTGCATGACCCATGAAAGCAATGCATAGACAACCAGCATCAAGCTGTAAAGCCGTAACATTGCCGCAAGTACCTGTACTAATGTTCCGGAAATAGGCATTATTAATTTTCCTGTTTATTTGTTATAGTGACAATCTCGCAAGAAGTTGTCATTCTCGCGGAAGCGGGAATCCAGGAACTCTGAAACTGTCCCCCGCTACCGTATTCTCCATTACAATTTTGTACGGACACGGCACGCCCGACCCCTACTTTGAAACTTGCACCACGCAACGGAGTGCGGGTCTACCGTATTCTCCAATACAATAATGTACGGGCACGGTGCGCTGTATCCCTATTGTGAAGAATCCTTGCGGGATTCCAGCTTACGTACTCGCTCAAAAAGTTCGCCTAATCGGTTAATGAGTGACTGAAGCTGCCTCCATTGATTGACCGCCCGCCCGGGCATTCCGCCCAAGACCTCATTGTCCTGTGTGTTTGCGGTAATTACGGCTCGTGCTACAGCAGTGACGTTGTTTCCTACAATCACATTATCCCTGATTCCAGACTGCCCACCCATAATCAGGTGGTGTCCAGCCTTAACGCTGCCTCCAACTGCCGTTTGCGCTGAGATCAGGGCTTGTTCACCCACACTTACATTATGAGCAATTTGCACCTGATTGTCCAGTTTACTGCCCCGCTTTATAACAGTCGTACGAAATCGTGCCCTGTCGATAGTCGTACATGCGCCAACCTCAACATCGTCTTCAATGCACACTGTTCCAACTTGCGGTATTTTCAGGTTAATACCTCCACGCTGAAAAAAACCATGTCCGTCTGAACCGATCACAACTCCGGATTGCAAAATTACCCGATTTCCAATTTCACATTTCTCCCGCACCACTGTATTTGGAAAAAAAGTGCAATCTGCGCCAATTACAACTTCTGACATGATTACAACTCCTGCGTGCAGGATGGTATTCTCGCCAATGTTTACTCCATCGTAAATCACAACATTGGGACCGATTTTCACATTTTTGCCAAGTTTTGCACTTTTACTCACAACCGCGCTTGGATGAATTCCGGACTTCATGGAAACATCAGGAATGAACGGCTCTGCAGGATGAAAAAGTTTTGTGGCCTCAACGTGTGCCGCCAGAGGATCATCCGCGTAAATCAGGTTGTGCTCCGGATGCTGAACATCTGGAGAAACAACCAATGCTACCTTGCTCGAATTAATTTCATCTACAGTTGTCCCAACATGCCTGGACATTCCTGCAGGTGTCGGAACACTTGTTAATCCATCCGGACTTGTCAGATAGGCCAGTCCACCTGCCTGAAGCGAATCCAATCCGCAGACATGTGTGATTTGCAAATCTCCGTTGCCGGAAAACTTCAAACCGAGTTGTTCTGCAAGTTCTTTCAGTGAATATGAAACAGCAGCCATATATCTCACCCAATTTCATTTCGAAGGGGCCGTACCAGGACCTGGCTTCCTTCGGGAAGTACCGGAGAATCTGCTTCTACCCGTATCAGGGCATTTGATTCTACCAGCGAACTAATACTGTGGGAGCCCTGAAATGCGAGGGGCCGTACCCGGAATTTTCCATTCTTTTCACTGAGCTGTCCTCGCATGAAATGCAGACGATTTAAGGTTTCCGTGATTGGTTCATCCAGCGTGGCTTTAACCATAGTTTCTTCTAAAATTTTTCGCCCCATCAATTTTCGCAGTGCAGGGCGCACAAATTCTTCAAACAAAACGTAACTTGATGCGGGGTTTCCCGGCAACCCAAAGACCAGTGTTTTTCCCCGCCGACCAAAAAAAAGCGGCTTGCCTGGTTTGAATTTTATTTTCCAAAATATTTCCTCTACACCCATTTCCTTTAGAAGCGGCTTGGCAAAATCCTTGTCACCAACTGACATTCCTCCGGAAATAAGTGCTACATCTGTCTGAAGTGCTTCTTCAAATGACTGTATCAAGATTTCCGGAATATCCGGAACCAGCGAAATTTTTACCAGTTCGCAAGACTCCTGCCTTACCATGCCTGCCAGCATGAAGCGGTTTGACTCCCGGATTTGTCCGGCTTGCGGCTTCCCCTCAACGTCAACCAATTCGCTTCCTGTGGAAACAATGCTTATTTTTGGTAGGCGGTGAACCGGAACCTGTGCATAACCAAAAGTCGCCAGCACGGCGATTTGTGCCGGCCCAATCAAGGTTCCTGCCGGAATCATTATTCGACCCTCCGGAATGTCTTCACCCTGATTACGCACGTTTTGCGTTTTCGGGATCGCTTGAGTGAAGTATACAAAGGACTCATTGAGTTCGATATCTTCCTTCATCACAACCGTATCAGCTCCAGGCGGAAGTGGCGCTCCTGTAGCGATTTGCAGGCATTGTCCGGAATTCATCTGCTCCTCTCCGGTATCACCTGCAGCAATGTAACCCAGTTTTTTCAGGCGCACCGGATTTTTGCGGGAGGCATCTATCAAATCCGACGACTGAACAGCATAACCATCCACTGCAGAATTATCGAAAAGCGGCAGTCCGTGGGGTGCTAAAATGTCTTCTGAAAGAGTCAGACCCTGAGATTCAGTCAGTGGACAATTCCTTTTTCCTAAAGGCTTTACATGTTCGAAAACCAGGCTTCTGGCGTCTTCATAAGATAACATCACGTTTTACATGTTTTTTTAATGTCGTTTTGTTTCCAGATAAAACCCAATTTCTCATTGTCCTAACTCTGAACTACTCCATTCATGAAAACCCAGCTTCGTCAAATTTTCAAGCAGATTCAACCATTCGATGTGATCCCACGTCTGGTGTACTCTGAGCCAGGCGTTTAGTTCTTTTTTGTGGAAACGTTTTTTAATTTTTGCAGGCATGATTATTTTTTAATTTTTAGCTTATGTTTTGGTGAAATTTTTTTTCGACCGCTACCCATTTTACGCATTTTTCACAAACTCAAAAGTCCCTTGTGCATTTTTTTGTGAGTTGCAGAATCATGCAGGAAAACTTGAAACAGTTATGATGAAATGTTAGTATGATGGATCATTTTAGAGGAGATTGATTATGTATATTTTTGCTTTAACACTGCACGTAATTGCAGTGATGCTGGTAATCGGCACTCTGTTTGTGCAGTCTTTGTCGGTTGTTTTTCGCTTACGTTTAAGTAATCAGGTGCAGATCGAGGGGATTCAGTTTGTACAGCGTCGTGTTCATCGACTGATTTATTACCCAGTTCTGGCTGTGGCAGTCGCTTCCGGGGCCTATCTGGCCGTGATTCAGGAACGGATCAGTAGTCCTGGCAACGGCTGGCTGCACACAAAGATCACACTTTTGCTGATCTTGATTATTTTGGGTTTTGTCAACAGACGTCAAATTATGAACATTGATTTGCGCAAGCCTCAGGCCTTGTTGGTTCACATTGGTATTTTTTTCGTTTCAGCAGCAATGATTTTTCTGGCACAGGCAAAACCGTTCTGAATTCTGTCTCAATTCCTATCCGGAGAGGTGTCCGAGTGGTTTAAGGTGATAGACTCGAAATCTATTGTACGTTCTGCGTACCGGGGGTTCGAATCCCTCCCTCTCCGCCACACCTAGATTTTATTACATCCCACAACATACATTCGTAGCTTACCATCCCAGTATTTAACTGGCTAAATACCTACCATAGTCCAACAACTTCCTATAATATTCTATTGATTCTAGCATACATTTGGGGGTATAATTGGGGGTATAAATTAATTATATACCCCAATTTAACTATAATTTAGAGATTATGCCTTCAGATAAACTTACAGAACTTGGAATAAGAAAGTCTAAGTCAGGCAAAAAAGAACAAAAATTATATGACGGGCAAGGGCTTTACCTGCTCATTCATCCTAATGGCAGTAAGTACTGGAGGGTTAAGTACAGATTTTTAGGTAAGGAAAAAGTATTAGCACTTGGAGTTTGGTCAAATGTCAGCCTAACTGATGCAAGGACGATGAGGAATGAGGCAAAGATAATCTTGAAATCTGGGCAAGACCCCAATTTAGTTAAGCAAAATATTTTGATCAATAAACAAGTTGATCAATTAAACACTTTTAAGGCAGTAGCTGAAGAGTGGCTGCTAATGAAAGAAAAGGAGTGGAAACAAAATAACTTCCAAGACGTTAAACGAGCTATAGAAAATCATCTCTATCCAGACCTTGGGCATAGACCACTGAGCGAAATAACCTCTGCTGAACTTCTTTCAGTTCTAAAGAAGATTGAAGGCCAAGGAAAGTACGAAGCAACAAGCCGTGCTCGGCAAAAGTGCGAGGCGATATTCAGATATGCCAATTTAAGCCAAAGGTGTGAAAATAATCCCGCATCAAATTTGAAAGGTACGTTAATCTCACCAAAGAAAAAGAAATTCAATGCACTTAACCCAGAAGAATTACCTGAATTTTTAATAAAGCTAAACGAATATGATGGCTCTATAATAACCAAACTTGCGTTAAGGCTTGTATTGTATACCTTAGCAAGGACTGCAGAGATTCGCTTTGCAACATGGAACGAGTTTGATCTTGAGTCTAGTGAACCATTATGGAGGGTTCCTAAGGAGAGAATGAAGATGGGTTTAGAGCATCATGTTCCTCTTTCAAGTCAGGCTTTGGGAGTCATAAATCAAGTCAGGAAGTATTCAGAGGGGAATCACTATGTGTTTCATCAGATCAACAATCCAAATAAACCAATGAGTGAAAACACAATGCTGTATGCAATTTACAGGATGGGTTATCGTTCTCGTGCTACAGTTCATGGGTTTAGGGCGACTATGTCAACGTTGCTTAATGAGAATGAACATAACCCAGATGTGATAGAACGTCTGCTTTCACACCAAGAGCAAAATAAAGTTAGAGACTCATATAACCGGGCTGAATACCTTCCACAGCGCAGGAAAATTCTTCAGTGGTTGGGCGATTATCTAGATTCAATTGACGATACTAGAGATAAAAAGGACATAATTAAAAAAAATACCCAATTGAATATCTTAGAAGTGGGTAAATCATGAAATACCTAGATGATTACAAGAATTTTGTATCAACAATAGAAGACCCTTTAGAAAGACTGGACGATATCGAGGTATACTTGGAAGACTTTGAGAATGGTTTCGATCAAATTATTGGGAATCATGCTCTTGGTCTCATAAGTAATAAGAAATATAAATCCCAAGTTAAGGAAAGAGACAGCTTTTTTAAATGGGGGAATGCCCAGATTTCTGCATTAAAAGCAGAACATGCAGATTTAATAAATAAAAGGGCGAAAAATTCTTGGTCTGGTCACAAGAGACTTCAATTTCCTGTTGTGTGGAACAGGGAATCTTATAACAAGATTGAACCAGAAATAAGAACTGCAGGACGTAAAGGAGATTGGATTGAGTGGTTATTAGCGAACCTTACTGAAGGAAAGGATGAATATTGGACATACGAAGATAGGATCATAAATGCAGCTCAGCTTGATATGTATTATTACTTAGATTTCTTAGATGATTCTTATTCGGTTTCTTATTCATGTTCTAAAATCAGTAATAATTTTGTGACTTTTCTATTCAATGTTCAGAAGGTTTTGACATTGAAAAAAGGGGCTAGTTCTAAAAGATCTCCACCTTCGAATGTCCGAAGGTACATTCCCCAAACACATAAGCCTTGGCGCTCGTGCTGTCGGATGGCTAAAATCTGAAGTCTCTGACTGGGTAGAACAGCGAATCCTTGAGTCTCGTGTCAATGAAACTAAAACGGGATGAAATATGACAAAACTAAATCCGCACAGCATTCCTACTGAGCTCAAGTCAGAATCCTTCATGCTTTGGCGTTATGAGGAGCGAGATGGAAAGATGACTAAGCCACCTCTAAGACCAGATACAGGTTGGAATGGTGATGTTACTGACCCAAGTCAATGGACTGATTATGAAACTGCTCTCAGTGCCTATCAATCAGGTAAGTACAGGAGCAATGGAATAAGTGTAGTGGTGCATCCTGACTCAGAACTTGTTGGCTTGGACCTTGATCACTGTATTAGGGATGGTAAATTTTCAGAGGAGGCACAAGAGATTCTTGATGGAGTCTGTAGCTATTCTGAAATTAGTCCCAGTGGTGAAGGGGTCAGAATCTTTCTCTATGGCAAGCTGCCGGAAAAGGGAAGAAGGCGAGGTAATTTTGAATGCTATGACAAAGGGAGGCACCTGACAGTTACAGGAAACCATATTCCCGGGACACCTGACAAAATTAATAATAATCAAGAAACTCTAGACTGGTTTCATAGGAAATTTATAGCGGGGGGAGTAATATCCGCTAAAACTGAAATACACAAACTTCCAGATCAAATAAATACTGAACTATCTCCATCTTCGGGTTCAACTGCAGAAGTAAAAAGCATTATCGAGAAAATACGTGCCAGTAAACAGAAGGATAAGTTTGAGCGTTTATTCAAAGGAGATATAGCAGAGTATTTATCACATAGTGAGGCTGATTTAGCTTTGTGTTCAATCTTAGCCTTCTGGACAGGCCGAAATTATTCTTTAATAGACGAGGTATTTCGCAGATCTTGCCTTTATAGACAAAAGTGGGATGAGAAACACTTCAGTGATGGAACTACTTACGGCCAGTCAACCATCAAGAAGTCATTAGAACTCTGTAAAGAGGTTTGTACTCCCAATGTCCATGCAACTGTTGAAGAGATTGAGAGTTTTTTTTGGAATCAAGAACGAGGTGATGCTGAGTTGCTGACCAAAATATTTGAGGGAAAGTTCCTTTACGACCATATTGCGCAGTGTTGGCTAAATTACGGTAATGGTGTATGGAATCAGGATCAGGAGAACCAAACCCTAAAAACTGCGATTGAAAAGCTCTCCAAGGTTTATTTATCCACATCAACAGAAGTTGATCGTCAGGTCGCAGAACTCTCAGCTGAAAAAAATAATGCAAATAGAGAAAGGATCCGGCATCTTGAAGACTTCAGGGACGACTTAAGGGAAAGAGCTCGAAAACTAAACAATAGAAATCGGATCACTAACGTCCTAAAACTTGCTGAGTCTTGGCTACCAACATCAACATGGAAGTTTGATAGTGATCCCATGAAATTGAATCTGGCAAATGGGATTTTTGATCTGAAAGACAATGTACTTGAAGAACATTCACACGAACACCTGTGTCTTAAACAGTCCAAGGTAGCCTATAAGAGAGGTGTTACAGCTGAGCACTGGATTGATTTTGTGAACACAATTTTCAGTGGGGACCAAGAATTGATTCGGTTTGTAAGGCAAGCTGTTGGTTACTCTTTATCTGGTCTCAGTGACCTTCAGGCACTGATCTTCTGCTACGGTTCT
>ENA-UPTF01000447-UPTF01000447.1-marine-metagenome-genome-assembly--contig:-NODE-447-length-29476-cov-2.907820_pt1 | contig 29476 bp, 25 predicted proteins | sample MGYA00238166_ERZ767019 | MGnify/ENA primary metagenome ERZ767019 (study PRJEB28930, sample SAMN06266391) | marine metagenome | isolation source: Sea water from 250 m depth | place: Atlantic Ocean | study... | reverse complement strand
TGCATTGTTGGTGAGTTTGACAGTTAGGTCTGTCACTGATCCAGTGATCACCGGTACACGGTATGCCATTCCGTCGATCTTGCCGACTAGTTCTGGGATGACAAGTGTCACAGCTTTGGCTGCGCCGGTTGTGGTTGGGATGATGCTGGTGGCGGCTGCACGGGCTCGGCGCAAGTCTTTATGGTTTTGGTCGAGGATATTTTGATCGTTCGTATAGGCGTGAATGGTAGACATTAAAGCGCTTTCGATGCCGAACGCATCATTTATCACTTTTGCCATCGGTGCTACGCAGTTGGTAGTACAAGACGCGTTTGAGATGATGTGGTGGGTTGCAGGATTATATTGACTGTCGTTTACTCCTAATACGAGTGTTAGATCTTCGTTTTTGGCTGGAGCGGAGATGATTACTTTTTTTGCTCCACCTTCAATGTGACCTGCTGCCTTAGTGGCGTCCGTGAAAGCTCCTGTGCACTCGATGACAAGCTCTATACCGAGGTCACCCCAGTTGATCTCAGAAGGATTTCGATTGGATGAGGAGTAAATTTTCGCGCCATCAATTATTAACGAGTCATCTTCACATTCAACGGTTCCTGGGTAACGTCCATACGTTGAATCGAATTTCAAAAGATGTGCATTGGTTTCTGTTTCACCCACATCATTTATTGCTGCCACTTCGATAGTGTCAGGGTGTCGCTGCTTCAGTGCACGAAAAACTTGGCGTCCGATGCGTCCGAAGCCATTGATACCAATTTTGGTTTTTGCCATTAATCTTCCTCGTAACTGGTACTCGCGTGTGAGTTTTGAATTGTTATCAACTGCTATTTATGTTTAGGGAGAATACGGTTGCCGGCATAACTTGCGTTACTTCCGAGAAGTTGTTCGATCATAAGAAGGCGATTGTACTTAGCTACGCGCTCACTCCGTGATGGAGCACCTGTCTTGATTTGGCCGGCCGATGTGCCAACGGCGAGATCTGCAATAGATGTATCTTCAGTTTCTCCTGAACGGTGGCTAATGACAACACCGAAATTTGCGGTTTGCGCAATATGTATCGTTTCAAGAGTTTCCGAAACACTGCCAACCTGATTCAGTTTTACTAATACAGCATTGCCTGCTTTATTGTCGATTCCGCGTTTAAGATATTGAGCTTGGGTCACATAAAGATCATCTCCGACTAACTGTGTACGGTTGCCAGAGATTGATGTTTGGTTTGCCCATCCATTCCAATCATCTTCTGAGAGTCCATCTTCTATGGAGTAGATTGGAAAGTCAGCGCATAGGCGTGAGTACTCTTCCACCATCTCTTCACTCGATAGTTTTCTTCCCTCTCGGGTTAGTTGGTAAATACCGTTGTCATAGAATTCAGAAGATGCTGGATCTAGTGCTATAAATACCTCTTCTCCTGGCTTGTAACCGGCACCTGCGATGGCTTCAGTGGCGTACTCAAGCGCCTGACGGTTTGTAAGCCCCTGTGGGGCGAATCCTCCCTCGTCACCGACGGTTGTTGCGTGACCATCAGCGTGTAGCTTTTTATTCAGCCATTGATACATCTCAGCGCCACACTGAAGCGCTTCTGAAAACGAATTCATGCCGGCGGGAACTAACATGAATTCTTGGAAATCGGTGGATCCCATTGCGTGGGCACCACCGTTTAGTACATTAAACATTGGTACAGGAAGTTCCGTTGGGGATTCGTTTCCCGCTAGGTCTGAAATATGTTCGAACATTTCTCGACTTGAACTGGTAGCAACTGATTTAAGGGTTGCTAGGGAAATTGCAAGGATTGCGTTGGCTCCAAATTGACTCTTGTTCGGGGTGCCATCGGTTTCAATCAATGCCTGATCTATTGTTTGTTGATCAATTGCATCAAGTCCTATGACAGCATTCGCTAGTTCCGTGTTTACCGCAGAGACTGCTTTTAGGACTCCTTTACCTCCAAATCGTCTTGGGTCATTATCGCGAAGCTCGACCGCTTCACGGCTGCCAGTGCTAGCGCCTGAGGGTACAGCGGCTGATGCTGTGGCCCCATCATCCAAAGTTACAGTCGCACTGACCGTTGGGTTTCCACGTGAGTCCAGAATTTCGTGACCGGTTACTGAAATGATTTTTGTCATGTGTTTGTGTTCTTGCCTAGTCAGTTTTACTGAGCAGGGTAGACAGCGCTAGAGTAATTTTTGAATCCAGAGAGTTATATTTTTGTACTTAAGGCTGTGCGTTGTATTTTCAGAAGATTTTGGATACCTGTTTCGCCCAGACTTAACATTTCAGCCAATTGTTGCGGGCTAAAAGTCGCTTCTTCACCACTTCCTTGCAATTCTACAAATTCTCCATTGCCGGTCATTACGATGTTCATATCTACATCTGCTGCTGAATCTTCGTTGTAGTCTAGGTCTAGCATAGCGACGCCCTCTACAATTCCAACGCTTATGGCGGCGATTTGATCTTTAAGCGGAATTGATTTAATCAGGCCTGTTTTGACAAGCCCAGATAACGCTTCGTGCAGTGCTACATATGCTCCGGTAATGGAGGCCGTTCGTGTGCCTCCGTCGGCTCGAAGTACATCGCAGTCTAAAAGTATGGATATCTCCCCGAGTGCTGCCAGATCGGTTACCGAGCGCAATGAGCGCCCAATGAGTCTTTGAATCTCCTGCGTTCGGCCGCCGATTTTTCCTCGTTCTCTACGGACTCGTTCTCGGGTTGAGCGTGGAAGCATCGAATACTCAGCGGTAACCCATCCGGTACCCTTGCCACGCATCCAAGGGGGAACTCTTGATTCTACTGTGGCCGCGCAAATCACTACTGTATTTCCGGTCTCGACGAGGGCCGATCCTTCCGCATCTGGCACATAACCCGTCTTGATTTTGACAGGCCGTTGTTCAGTTGCTGAGCGGTTGCCTGATCTAATAGGCGTAGTACGAGACAAGTTGCTAAATCCTTGATTGAATAGGCTCATGATTCTAGCAGTCTGTTAGGGGTTTCTATCATGAAAATCACCGGCATATTGGTGACAAATTTTGCAACTATCAACTAATTGATAATTATTTGATAGGAAGGCATCGTATGACTCTTAACAAAAGTCGAAAGATTCGGATAATGTTGAGCGCTCAATAAAAATAAAAATGTTTAACTTTTCAAAATGATGAGGCGGCGATAATGCGTATAGCGGTAATGGGTGCAGGAGCTGTCGGGGGATACTTCGGCGGTGTACTGGCACATCAAGGTGAGGACGTTGTCCTTATTGCTCGAGGGGCACATGGCGATGCAATAGCCAAGAATGGACTTAAAGTTGACAGCCATTGGGGTAGTTTCAATGTCAAAGTTCCTGTCACCGATGACCCTTCCAGTATTGGTATTGTCGATTTGGTTTTATATTGCACGAAACTTTATTCTAATGCTGAAGCCTTACCTGCAATCAAAGGAATGATTGGTCCTTCTACAAGTATCTTGACTATTCAAAATGGGGTTACAAGTGGATCTATAATTGCCGAATATTACGGATGGGATCATGTCTTGCAGGGAGCCACCTATATCGAGTCAGGTATTGCAGGCGACGGTCATATTCACCAAAGTGGATCCACGGCTAGGATTGAATTTGGTGAAAAGGATGGCTCCGATAGTGAGAGAACTAAGGAGATCTTCAATTTACTAGACCGAAAGGGGATTCAAGCTGTGGTCAGCAGCAACATGGTTGATGCCCTGTGGAACAAGATGGTGATGGTAGGCGCTATCGGGACAATAATGGCTGCCTCACGAGCATCGCTTCCCGAGATTTTAGCGAGTCCTAATGGTGAAGATGCCATACGCAGCACGATGGAGGAAATTGTTGCTGTTGGACAATCTCAGGGAATCACGTTCCCGCCTCGATGTGTTGAATCGAAAATTGAGACAGCCATTGCAGAAGCGGAAGAATTCCAAGCTTCTCTTCAGTATGATCTCACGGTTGGCAAACCGCTAGAGCTTGATGACATTCTGGGATCCGTTGTAAAAATCGGTCGTGAGGCAGGCATTCCTGTTCCATCAAGCGCTGCCCTCGTGACGGTTCTTGATCGATTTAAACATGGCTCTTAAACAACATTTGTGATAGCCGGGGATGAAAATGTCTACAGAGCATGCGGTATCGGACGAGATACTTGTCAAACTAGGGGAACTTCCTACTCAGACCCTGATTGACGGCTTGTGGGTCGATAATTGGCCTCAGTCCATGATTCACGGAGCGCGGTCGATTTTTCCAGGCCAGAAGATGGTTGGTAGGGCAGTAACTCTCCGCTTTGTTCCTCACCGACCGGATATTTTGACCGACAAGCCTAGCGCCGAAGACTCTCCCGAATATGTAGCTTTTGAGTTGTGTGGGCCTAATGAAGTTTTAGTTGCTTCTTCAGTTGGACCATGGGAGTCGGTTGGAGGTGACATTAAATTTTACCGGCTTGCACAGTTGAAAGCTGCTGGACTTGTTACTGATGGTTCGGTCCGAGACACGGCTGAACTTAAGGATTACGGCTTTCCAGTTTTCGCCTATTCCTCCACTGCTAAACAAGGTCCTGCTGTGATGCAGCCCTGGGGTGTAAACGAAGTTATTTCATGTGGTGGCGTCGTTGTACGACCTGGGGATGCAATAGTTGGTGATGAGGACGGGGTTGTTGTTGTTCCCTCGATTATGTGTGAGCGCGTTTTAGAGATTGCCGCCGAACGGGAAAAGATTGAACGCGTGATTAAACTAGAACTTCGTAAGAACCCCGGGTCTCCCGGCAAATATTATCCCTTCAACGAAAATACAAAGAAGTTGTTTGAAGAGTACAAGTCAAGGGGAGAAGTTTAACGCGTCTGTGACCGTTTTTCACAGACGAAACGTCAACCCGCTTTAATTGCTAAGTGGAGTCCCGTCGGGTCGCAGACCTTGGTCTGCCATACGTTTTACGCGTAACTCGAAATTAGCGCATTCTTCGCAAACACTTTCTGGGATTATTCCTGCCTTGATGAGTAATCCAAAAATGTAGCAACCTACGCATATGCCAAAAATACTTTCTAATCCAGCGGCAAATATCAATCCACCAAGCACACCATAGGCTGCGCCGTTCAGTCCGAAAGCCAATGAAAGGATAGCTGCCGTAGCACTGAATGCGACTCCGAGACCTGCTGAAAAGCGTTTTGGGGGTCCGGCAACCGGTCGATAAGGTAATTTTAATGTGGGTACTATTACCTTTGTGACTAAAATCGCTAGTGGGCTTATACGGGGTCCTGCAGCAACACGGGCAATGAATCCATACAAGATCAATAAAGTGATTAATGGTTGATCGAGTAAGATCGTTGCTACAGACATGATCACTACTCCTCCCGCCACCACTCGTGCGACGCTCGAGTTCATCGGGTGGGGGAAGCTAAAGAACGGTGTCTTTTCATCATTTGATGTAGTCATAATCGGCAGTTTTATAGGTTTATAGGATAGTGTCGGTTGTTTGGAGCGTGTTATCTATCGATCTATTCAATCTTAGATGTATACACCATATAGTGCTTACATTTGAATGTGATCCCTTGATAAGCGGTTTATTTTTTGGAGCCTTTTAAGACAAATAAAACCATTATTTATCTTTATTTATTTTGATTCAGAGTAACTCTGAGTCAGGTTGAGATGCAAATTTTCTCTGAAACACTGCCAGGGTGTAAAAATTTAAATTTAGGCTTGATGAATAGTCCTATTCTCAGATGCTTTGATATCAATTCGTGCGATCTAATGCTAATATCGGCCAGATTATGAACCAGACTTAGTAAGCTGAGGTGGGACTTGCCCAGTTCACCTGAGATGTTTGGAGGCAAACTAGATGGCTGATTTGAGCACGAGTCAAATACGAAATGTTGCCTTTGTGGCCCACAGTGGAGCGGGCAAAACTTCACTGGCTGATGCGCTGTTCTTTACTTCTGGCGGGACCAATCGTCAGGGTAAAGTTGATGATCAGACGAGCCTTTCTGATTATGAACCTGAAGAACAACGACGAGTCTCAAGTATTCAGCTTGCAGTACTTCCATGTCGATGGAAAGACCATAAAATCAATGTCATAGACACTCCTGGCTACGCGGATTTTCGTGGAGATATGCTCTCAGGACTCCGAGTTGCTGATGCTGTGATCATAGTTATTTCCGCTGCAGCTGGAATTGAAATTGGCGCTCAACAGGCTTGGAACTACACTGAAGATCTGGGAATCCCATCTGCAATTGTTGTAAATAAACTTGACAGAGAGAATTCCTCGTTTGAGCAGACATGCGAAGAAATTGTCGAGTCCTGGGGTAGGCATTGTGTTCCCGTCCATAGTGTGGATGGCGACGGGGAATCATTCGGAAGTGTTTCAACCGGCGATCTTTCAGAATCGGTGATAGAAACGATTGCAGAATCTGATGATGAATTGATGATGAAATATCTGGATGACGAGGTTCTGAGCGATGATGAGGTTAACGCAGCCATTAAATCTGGTATGACGGCTCGTAGCATTGTTCCGATTTTTGCAGCGTCCGCCTTGAAAAACATCGGAACCGGCGAATTACTTGATGCAATGACGACTCTTTTCCCCTCGCCTGACGATGTAGAGGTCCCTGCGGTTCCAGAAGGGGCGCAGGCAAATCTAATATTTAAAACTTCCGCAGACCCATTTGTGGGTAAGCTTTCCTATTTTCGAGTTTATGGTGCGACGCTTGATTCAAATGCTCAACTATGGAATGCCAACAGAGGTGAGAATGAACGAGTTGGCCAAGTTTATGTAGCTGCTGGCAAAGAAACATCCGGTGTTGAATCGGTTATACGTGGTGATATTGGGGTTATCTCAAGACTCAACCATACAAAGACATTCGATACTTTATGTGATAAGGCAACTGAAATTAAACTCGGTGGAGTAGATCTTCCGTCACCCGTGTTTGCACTTGCGGTGTCACCAAGAGGCCAATCAGATCTCGATAAAATGGCCGATTCTTTGTCAAGAATTATTGAAGAGGATCCGACACTCGAATTGGAACGAAATACGGATACTTCGGAGACTGTTCTTCACGGGCTTGGTGATATTCATGTGGACCTAGCGATAGAGCGAATAGCGCGTAAATTTGAAGTTAATCTCGATACTGCGCTGCCCAACATCGCTTACAGGGAAACCGTCGGAGGCCAGACATCCGTTTCTTATAAACACAAAAAACAATCTGGTGGGCATGGACAATACGGCCACGTAGTCCTAGATATTTCTCCTGGAGAAACAGGCAAGGGAATAACGTTTGATTCCAAGGTTGTAGGAGGTAATGTTCCCAAGGATTACATTCCAGCTGTCGAGAAAGGCGTTCGCAATGCGGCTAGCAGCGGTGTGGTCGCAGGATTCCCTGTCGTAGATGTCGCGGTCATGCTTACAGATGGATCTTCTCACTCTGTCGATTCATCTGGTATGGCATTTGAGATTGCCGCGAGCATGGGGTTTCGTCAAGCCGTTCGTGAAGCACGACCAACCCTACTCGAACCAGTGATGAAGTTGAGGATTCTTACTCCGGAAGATTGTGCAGGCGATGTTATGAGCGATCTTAGTACGCGACGTGCTCAGATAGGTGGAATGGATTCCAAAGGTAACGGAGTAACAGAGATAATTGCGGAAGCTCCAGCATCAACAATGCAGCGTTACGCGGCTGACTTGCGATCTTTGACCAATGCTCGCGGAGACTTCACGGCGATAATGGACCACTATGAGCCGTTGCCTGCCCAAGAGGCTAATAAGGTCATAGCTTCCAGACAATCTAACGAAGAAGAATAGTTTGTAAATTTTTCAAACTTTGCTGATTGTATCGTTGGCTTGGTCAAACGTATTGTTTGTAGTCGTCACCTCAGTGTCCGAAAGTGAACTCTATGAGACTTTTTGATTATGAGAAATTATCTGCTGAAATGCACGCTCGTGATATCGATGTGATTTTGGCTGGAACGAAGCCAAATGTTGAATATCTAACTGATGTTGAATGGATGCGGTGGTTCGATAAAGAAAACTTTCTGACGGAAGATGGCGAAAATTATGCTGCTTCGTTTGTTGGTCTTCCACGCGATCAAAAAGTTGGGCCTTTTTACGTAGCTCCATCGACCCAAACCGGCTATCCAGAAAATTACGGTATGTGGATTGAAGACATCCGTTACTGGGGTCCAGTGTTTTTTGTTGATGGTTCAGATGGCCAAATGGAGTCGGCTGATAATCCAGTTGCTAGAGTGGCTCAGGTATTACGAGAAAAAGGTCTTGATAAGGGAAGGATTGGGGTTGAATGGCGACACATAGAGATGCACTTTGTAGAAAATCTACGTGAATTCTTGCCTATGGCTACTCTGGTAGATGCCGAGCCGATACTTTGGGAACTTAGGATTATCAAATCAGAGGAAGAAATTAATCGGATTAGAAAAGCATCGAAGATAACGAGTGAAGTTGTAAATTCGATTTACGCAGAATTTGCTTACGAAGGTATGACTGAATGGGATTTAGAGCGATATCTTGGTGTCGCATTTGCAGAAAGAGCTTCTCGTCACCTGTGGACCGACGTTGGTTTTGGCCCAAAAGGTGCGCGTTTCGCTGGTCCCACTGATGAGAAATTGAAACGTGGAGACATTCTCAGAATAGATGCCAGCGGCTGGTGGGATGGATATGTATCTGATCAGTCTCGTTCTCTTGCTTGGGATGGGGAACTTACCGATAAGGCGAAGCGGGCACATGCAGCAATATTGCGCATGAATAGAGAACTCAGAGAAGCCGTTCGACCGGGTGTCTTGCCCTCTGACCTTTATAAGCTGACAATGCAGATTTTCGAGGATGAGGGTTATGAGTCGCTAACTCCTCAGGCTGGCCATTCATTAGGGAGAATAGCGCATGAACCTCCATTCCTTGTTGAAGGATATGACCGGCCACTCGAACCAGGGATGATTGTCGTTGTTGAGCCGACGATGCGTGTTGAAGGTGTGGGAAGTATAAATATCGAAGATACGACTGTTGTCACTGAAGATGGCTGTGAAGTTTTGACGGAAACTCCACGCGAGTGGGACGCATTCCTTTAACCGACCACGATTGGGCGTTTCGTTTAATAAAAACGATAGTTTAAGTTTTCCGAAGCATTTGTATATTTGAGATTGTCGAGATTACTTACGATAACACGATGACTCAGTCTTCGGATGGGATGATCGGGACGATGACCCTTGATGCAAACTTTGAACTTGTATGAACGGTGTTGATTGCCTTGACCATTTTCGTATGTCGTCCTACCTCATCGCCTGTATTTGGATTTACGTCGAAGCGTGGGAAGTTTGAACTGGAAACATCGATTCGAATGCGATGTCCCTTTTTGAATACATTTGCGGTTGGCCACAATGCGATTGAAATTTCAACAGGTTGACCCGGGGTTAAAAATTCTGGATCAGTCCAGGAGTCGCGGTAGCGTGCCCGTCTAATCGTGTCTACCAAATTGAGATGGTAGCCTTCTGGGTAGTCTTCACTTGGCGGATACACGTCGACCAGCTTTACCGTGAAATCTGTATCGACCGCCGTGGATGAAATCCACAGCTTGGCTATCACTTCTCCAGTAACTTCGATGTCGTCCTCTAGTGGATCTGTTTCGAACGCCAATACATCAGGTCGTTCTTTCAATAATTTATACGGTTTTTTAGCGTTGCTCCATTGGGGTCCTTCTTTTTGATGCCATCCGCCAGCAGCTACCACCTCTCTTAAATTGTTTCTTGCGTGGGTCCACTGATCCATAAAAGCAGGCACGTTATTCGTATCAAAGCCCCCTTCTTCTGGAGGGATAATTTCAAACATTCCGACTAACTGGCCTCCAATAGTAGGTACCGGATCATCAGGATCGAAGGTGTATGTGAGTGAACTGTCGTGTTGCATTGATTCGAATGAATCGAGGGAACCATCTTTGTGCATGAACAGTGTTTGAAACTGTGTTCGCTGTATTGGCCATTCGGCCTCGTCTCGCCAGAAACCACCATGATTCAGGTTCCCAAGCGGGGTCTTAGTGCCGTCACCGGTGCCCATCACGTAAAGACGAACCGGTGATTCATTCTTACGTTTGGGTAGTCCCTTTAAATGTTGGTCAAAAAAAGCCAGCCTTTCGGGGTTGTATATCTCGTTACCCCAAACACTTTCTTTGCCGGTATCTACATCACCGTGAGCAGAACCGGTCGCTCGCATACCGCCGTGGCACCAGGCGCCGAGAATCAAACTAGTGGGGGACTCATTCCGCTGGTTCATTTCGATGTAGTAATTGGCACTGGCACCGACGAAATTATCGTAAAAACCGCATGCAATGACCATTGGCACATCAGCGTGTTGGTTGAAATAAGGTTCTTGGTTACAGCATTCTTGATTCCACCATTCATCGTAATCACCGCGATAGTAGTAATCCAAAGCGGTTTTTTCCAAACTTGGTGCTACCTTTAGCGCAGTTTCACCAGGTTTAATTGGAAATTTGTTCAGCCAATCCCCCATATTTTGCATAGCGTCGATGATGAGCTTGGCTTTATTGGCATCATTCCCAATTTCGTGACAATCCAGAGCGTGTAGGTGTATGGCTCCAAACATCTGGAAAGACATTGCCCCGCCTTCCCGTGCTTCATGTCTGTAGATATTGGTAGGACCAGCTTCCACCCACATTGCACTTAGATGTGGGGGCTTACGAAGTGCGAGTTGGGTTTGAGTAATTGCACGATGAGACGATCCTAATGTGCCTATTTTGCCCGTACACCAATCTTGAGTGGCGAGCCACTCAACGGTGTCGAATCCATCATCACCTTCCCATGGGTTTACTGTGTGGAAGTAGGAACCGTCACCTTCACTACGAAATCGTGATCGTAGATCTTGTATTACAAACGCATAGCCTCGTCTTACATAATAGGGGAAAACGTCATCCCATTCGGGAGCCGTTTTATCGTAGGAAGTACGGACGAGAAGAGCGGGTACTTTTTCTTTGCCATCCACAACTGTCCCGTCTCCGTGACAGGGCAGGTAAATATCAGTCGCTAGTCGAACGCCGTCCCGCATCGGAATCATCACATCTCGTAATAGGTGGACTCCATATGTAGGTTGGGAGGACTGTTGTGAAGTTGGCATGTTTTATCTCTTTGGTATCACGGGTAGGTTGATATGCGAAGGGTATTGAATGCCGTGATACACGGTCTGGTTTGCAATTGTGATATCAATGTCACTGGCTATGGGATTCCCGCTGTTAAGGTTTCTGTTATAACGCGGGAAGTTTGAGCTTGAAATTTCGATTCGTATACGATGCCCTTTGATAAAACTGTTGGATGTGTTCCACATATCGATTTCGAATTTGTAGATTTCGCCTGGAACCATCATTTCCGGGTTTTCCGTGCCATTGCGGAATCTTGCTCTGACGATTCCCTCGCATAAAGCAATCGCTTTTCCATCAGGCTCGAGGTCAGTTAATGTAGCTGTGAAATCCGTATCTTTCGCATCTGATGATGCCCAGATCGTAGCTGAAATTGGTCCTGTAATTTCCATGTCTTCGGTTAGAACATCGGTTGTAAATGTCAGGACATCGGGACGGCGCTGGATGTGAGAACGATCATGTGGTCCGCAAAAATCATACGTTTGGTATTGTGATCCAAGTGATGGTACTGGGTTGCCCGGATCGTAGATAAAACTATCGCTGGTTTGATCGCTAGTTTTGATTTCTGGGTGCAGGCTACCACCATCATCAACGGCGTTACCTGCACTCGAGAGATAGAACTTGGTCCATTCGGTGCGCTCTAGAGGCCATTCATATTCGTCGCGCCAAGTGTTCTTTCCCATGACGAAAAGCTTTATTGGAGCCTCCTCGTCTACGCCGGTGTCGATGCCTTTCAACCGTTGGTCATACCAATGCATATGCATCTCAATAACATCCGATAGCGCTTGTTTACCAAAGGTGCGATCAGCGTATTCGCCATTTTCACCCATCGGCACTCTGCCCCAGGGGGCAATTTGATGACTCCAAGGTCCAATTATCAATTTGGTTTTGGAACGAGCGTCCTCGGTTTTGGCTTTTTTAGTCCACCCATTGAATAACTTGAAGTTTTCGTTGGATAATGAATCAAACCACCCTGTTATGAATAATGATGGGATCGCCATTTCGTGGTATTTATCTCGTAGGCTGTAACTTGACCACCATTCGTCATATTGTTCGTGTTCCATCACGCCCTTGTAGTAGGGGTGGGTATTTGACACTTTTTCCATCGCTGTATCGATTGGTAATTCGAAAAAGAACGTATCTTGATCGAAGTGTTTCAAAGATTCATATTGCATTGACCGACCCAGCATGTTCAGGAATGCAAAGGCTACATTGTGATGGATGACACCGTTGACTCTGTGGTGTCCATAGTTATCTTGCTGAGATGCAATCGGTGCCACGGCCTTTAAATACTTTGATCGTAGTGTCGCAGGGAGTGTTTGAGTGAATCCTGGATAAGAAAGGCCGAATGTACCGAGATTGCCATCGCACCAATCCTGTTTCCCGATCCATTCATGAGTATCGTAACCATCGTATAACTCGCATACGTATGGAATCCATTCTCCATCAGAATCGCCGCGACCCCGGCAATCTTGCATGATCACTGCATACCCACGAGTTGTGAATTCTCTAACCCATCCAATGTAACGTGCTTCCTGGTTGTCATAAATCGTCCTTAATAGCAATGCAGGCCATGGACCATTACCTTGAGTTGACGGCGGTAACCATATGTCTGCAGAGAGATTTATTCCGTCACGCATCGGTACTGGGATGTTCAGCATAAGACGGCCGGGTTCAATAAGCGGAAGGGAGTCGATATTTGTGTTCATTACCTGTTGCCAGTATTAATTTTTCTTAGCCTGCTTCGATGAGGTCAGAAGCATTGTGTGCCTTCTACGTGTGATCTTCAACACTTTTATTGCCTCCACCGTTTATCTATCTGAGGTAACCTGCTTGGGTAAAAGTTACGTTAGCAATCTGCGGAGGTTTCGAGTGTCTTTTAAAGTTGTGATCACAATGTACAACCGCCCTCCTAGCGATCTGACATTAGAGGTGATTCAGAAAGCGGGAATTGAAGTTGAATATGTGCCCTCAGTGACCGAAAATGAGGTGATTAAAGCCGCAGAAGAAGCAGATGTTTTGTTGGTAGGTACGGTTCCTCATACGACTCGCAATGTGCTTGAATCATTACCGAAACTGAAGATGGTCGGCCGTTCCGGGGTCGGAGTCGATTCCATTGATCTAGAGGCAGCTACCGAACTGGGGATCTGTGCTACCAACACCCCTGGCATTAACACAAGTGAAGTGGCAGATCATGCTATGGCGATGTTGCTGTCAATAACCCGAAAAATTTCCGAACAAAATTCCGCGCTCAAGGCAGGAGCTTGGTCGGATCGTCCAAAAGAAATCAATGCCTTGCGCAGTCAGTTACGCCGTGTAGCGGGGAATACGGTTGGTATATTCGGGCTTGGAAGTATCGGAAAAGGATTTGCCACCAGGGTAAGAGGGTTCGGACCCGAAAAGATCATTGCGTATGATCCGTATGTACCCCAAACCACGGCCGATCTCGTTGGTGTTCAGTTGGTGGATTTTGAGACTTTGCTAACTGAATCTGACTATCTTACCGTTCACTCTCCGGCTACGGTTGAGACGAACCACATATTTGATATTGATGCGTTTAGAAAAATGAAGCCTTCGGCGATATTCATAAACTGCGCTAGGGGTCCTATCGTCGATGAGGCTGGTTTACAGGAAGCACTAGAAACAGGACAAATCGTGGCAGCTGGAATCGATGTGACTGAAATCGAACCATTAGATGCTGAAAATCCTTTGCTGAAATTAGATAACTTAACAATCACTCCCCACGTTGCGGGAACATCGGATATCAGTGGAATTGCTGGCGCAACCCGCTGGGGCGAGAACGCTGTGAACATTCTTACGGGTAAACCATTGCATGGTCTCGGGAATCCAGAAGTTGTCAAAAGGATTGCTGTGATGCGAGCGCAGGGTCCTAGCCGATGGGATGGTGTCCCTGACCCCGTTACCGAAGCCTGGGGTTAATAAATAACGCAACGGGCGGCTTTGCTGAATGCTTTTAGTTATCAAGGAGTGGTGGATCACTAATTTGGTGGAATACCTCATGTACTAGATTTTGTACGGATTATTCCCATACAGTGCGTTAGGGAGACTCAGACCATTTATTGCGCAGCTCTGGCTGTTCAGGTTAATTTAATTTGAAAGGAGCTTGTACTAATGAAAATTGAGAAAATTTCTGTCACGGTTTTCAAGATAAAGTCGAAAAAGGTCAATGACACTGATGGTCACACTCACCCTGGACCTGAGCATGATTCTGAAGAAGCGATGCTCACTATCACTACAGATGATGGACATTCAGGCCATGCATTTGGTTCTCCTGAGTCATTGCGACCTTACGTGATTGATAATTTCGTCAAAAAAGTCTTTATCGATCAAGATCCAATGGATCGCGAGAAACTTTGGATCAACCTTGCCAAGTGGCAAAGAGGTAGTGGAGCTAGTCTTACCGATCGCACGATGGCGGTGGCCGAAATGGCTTTATGGGATCTTGCAGGTCGCTCACTTGATGTTCCCGTTTGGAAATTGTTGGGCGGTTACAGAGAGAAGGTTCCAGCGTATGGTTCGACTATGTGTGGCGATGAAATGGCAGGTGGACTCGCTACTCCAGCCGATTATGGGAATTTTGCGGAATGGATGGTTAACAGAGGTTATAAGGCTATTAAACTTCACACGTGGATGCCGCCGGTTTCATGGGCACCGAGTGTGAAGATGGATATTCAGGCATGCGCGGCCGTTCGAGAGGCGGTTGGATCGGATTTTCCATTAATGCTTGACGCAAACCATTGGTATTCGCGTATCGACGCGCTTGAATTGGGAAGAGGCATCCAGGATCTTGGTTATTACTGGTACGAGGAGCCGATGGACGAGCATTCAACCGAATCTTATCGGTGGTTAGCTGAGAATCTCGATATCCCGATTATCGGTCCTGAATATGCCTATGGGAAGTTTCATACGCGGGCAGAATGGATAGCCTCTAAGGCATGTGATATATCTCGAGTTGGAGTGGCCGATGTAGGTGGTATTGGCCCGAGCATGAAAATTGCGCATCTAGCTGAGTCATTCAACATGGATTGTGAAATCCATGGTGGTGGAGCGGGTAACCTCGCAGTGTTAGGAGCAATTTCAAATGCTCGTTGGTATGAGCGGGGCTTATTGCACCCATTTATTGATTATGATGAAATTCCAAGTCATCTGAACAGTATTATTGATCCTATGGATGAAGACGGGAACATTCCAATGCCTACTCGTCCTGGATTAGGAGAAGATATTAATTTTGGCTATATTGCTGAAAACGTAACATCTGCATATTGAAACGAGTTCTTTTTTTTATTTATCGGTAACTTTCTCTTAGGAACGTGCTGTTGGAGAATTTAGGCAACTTATTTTTTGGGGGCTTTGTTGGAACTCAACTCCCTCGTATAATTGGCGACTGGTTACGCAAATAAGCTACGCTGTTTTCATTTTTAAATAGAGTGCAGTTACATATATGAACTGACACGCCCGCATTGGCTTGATTTTTTCAATGTATACGGGCGTCGTCACAAATGTAGGTTTAGGAGAAATATTATGACGCGAAAAGCCTGGGCATTCCTCGGTGGGAAGCAAGTTCCCGAAGAGGACGCGAAGGTGGGCGTTATGACTCATGCTCTGCACTACGGTACCTCCGTATTTGAAGGAATCCGAGGCAATTGGAATGATCGGATTGGGAAAATAGCGATCTTCCGATTAGCGGAGCATTATGAACGCCTTCTCCGCGGTTGCAAAATTCTTCGAATTGACCTCCCGTACTCAGTTGATGACCTATGCCAGATCACTGTTGATCTCGCTGATAAGAATGGTTTCCGAGAGGATGTATATATCCGGCCGTTGGCGTTTAAAGGTCAGGAAGCGGTTGCCAATCTAAACCTCAATTCGCTTGATGACGAATTTATGCTTGTTATGTTGCCTTTCGGTTCTTATATAGACAATACTCGACCGCTTAAATGCCAAACATCATCATGGCGTCGCCCAATGGATTCTTCGATGCCAACAGGTGTGAAAATTGCTGGGTTATATACCACCAGTATCTTGGCGAAGTCCGAAGCTTTGGCTGCAGGTTATGATGAAGCGATTCTTTTGAATCAAGATGGATCTGTTTCTGAAGGTAGTGGAGAAAATCTATTTATGGTGCGAGACGGCGTAATAAGCACACCTTCAGAGACAGATAATTGTTTGTTAGGTATCACCAGAGACTCTGTTATTCAGTTGGCAAAAAACGAGTTGAATATGGATGTTGTTCAGCGTCATATTCATCGATCTGAGCTTTATTTGGCTGATGAAGTGTTTCTGACCGGAACCGCTGCGCATCTCACATCAGTAGGAGAGTTGGATAACCGTGTGATTGGTACGGGTACTACCGGTGCAGTAACCAAGCAACTTCAGGATTTGTATTTTTCAACAGTTGTCGGTGACAACGACAGGTATGTCAATTGGTGTACATTCGTAACCCCTTCGAGTGGTTAGACGATGTGGTGAAATTTCCTTTGGATAATCAGAACTGCTCTGTCGCTGGAAGGATCTGATAGTTGATTGCGAATCCTAGTGATGTGCGAAATTTATTCGAAAGTCATTACTTTCTTTTTGCCTTTTTATCTAGCTTGGGAACGTTGCAGATAGCCGTGACGGGTTCGGGAATTCGTGCGCTGTGGTTGACGCCTTATCGTCGAGTTACGCGTTGGTTAGGGTTTGTTTGCATTATCACAGGAGTTCTCTTTTTTTTTGGTCAGCCTCTTTTTATAGATGGTCCTTGGGCAGCAGGAAGTGTTCAAGCTGACTCTACAACTCGCGAGTGGGGTGTCGCTAGCTGGGATGAATTAGCTGGAGCGCGAAATGTCAACGATATCCACGGTGGACTTGATGGCGTGGATCAGGCGATCTGGTTTTCATTGGCCGCTATTTTTGCTTTCGCAGTTTCTGTGGTTTTTGGGGCATTAAGCATCAAGGCTAATACAAAAGAGCTAAGGGTTGATGCAAAATTGGACGATGACGATATAGATGGTCTTGCTGGCTTGGTGCATCGTTCTTATTTTTCTAACCTGCCGATTTCTGTACGAAATTTTCGCTTGGAAGCGCGAAAGTTTTGGAGGGACGGTGTTAGATCTGCCGATCGGTGGAGTTTGATAAAAATCATTTCCGGTGGTTCAAATCAATGAATTCGATAGATGCGAGTTTGTTGATCTGGTTGAATAGCCTTTCGGGGCATATCAAGATTTTGGATGATCTTATGCGATTAATCGCAAGTGATTATTTGATGCCGCTTGTATTCTCACTCTCAATGTTTTGGTTATGGTTTTCTGGGAAAACTCCTTCTCAGCGCATGACTTATCAATTAACGGCATTGACCGGCATCAGCGCGTTGGCCATATCAAATGTTGTCGTATGGATAATTAATTCTCTTTGGAATAGGCCACGTCCTTTTTTAGATCATCCAGATGAGTTAAATCTTTTGTTCTATTCACCTACTGATCCGTCATTCCCAGCTAATCCCATAGCGATCGGATTTGCTGTTGCAATGGCTGCGTGGACGGTGAACCGCAAATTTGGCTTGTGGTTAGCTATGACCGCTAGTTTGTATGGATTTTCTAGGGTTTATGTGGGGGTGTTTTATCCGACTGATATTGTCGGTGGAGCGTTGGTAGGAATGGCCGTGTATGGATTTACCAGTTATTTACGACGTGCGTTGGAGCCACTCATAACCATGGTGGTAAGATTCGCCCGTGGTTTCTCTGTAGCGTAGTTTTTATTTTCTGGGGCATTTATCGTTACATATATTCTAGGATCTCAGTGATTGTTATACGCGTCTTTTGAGTTCACCTGTGCTGGATTTGTCTTTTTTCGATTGGTCTTGTTAGGGTAAGCGTCCTTCGAGAAGCATTTTCGGGTTGGTTTCAAATAAATCAATCGATGATTTTTCTCCGATTAATTTCGTAACAACACTGAAGGAGTCGCTGAGAATCGGCGATCTTGGCGGTGTGTTCGCGTGCATTTCTGAAGCGACCACGTGGGCCATACCGTGCAAAATGAACTGTTCTGCTGTTTTTCTTGCTTCATCACCATATTGTCCTGTTAAACTGCCAGACGCGATCTGAACGACCGCACCTTCTTCCACTAGCTGCTCGAGGCGCTTTGGTTTCCGCTGGAATTCGATATTCCTTTCAGGGTGTGCCAGTACTGGCACCAGCCGTTGTGTTAGGAGTCTCCCAAGTACATCTTCCAGGAAAATGGGCAACCGTCCAAAAGGAGGTTCAACCAACAAAAAGCGTGTGCGATTCAGGGTATTGGCCTTGCCGGAGTCGATCAGGTCAGGCAATGAAGGCGTTAGGTGATTACACGTCCCTGTTAATATTTTAATACTCGGAATATTCTCTTCCGTAGAATCACTCCGCATTGAGTTGTTTAGTAGATTTGCTATTTCATTCACTTTGCCAGAGGGATACTGCCCAATCTCCATGTCTCTTGAATGGGGCGTCGCTACGATCGTGGTAGTTCCGTCTAGTGCTGCTGTACGGGCCATTGGAAGACTTTGATCTAATGTAAGCGGGCCATCATCTAATCCCGGCAGTATATGCGTATGAATATCGACTCTTGGCAAATCGGGTTTTCTCTTTTTTATGTGCGTGCGGTTAGCATTCGAAATGTTTCGCCGTATTCGAAGTTATAGTTCCTTGCTTCTTCCATGTGTTTCTTTCTTATGTTTAGTTCTATATCAGAGCCAAAAGATAAGCCGGGGATCTGACTCTCGTGTTTTGCAAGAGCTTCGATTTTCGTTGCTATAGAATCGGTAACATCAATGATTATGTTGGGTTGATCGCTTCCCCAAAAAAATAAGTGCTTGACTTTATAGGGCTTGATTTCATCGGTAAGTTGCTCTGGAAAATGTAGATGATCTCGAGCGTAAGGGTAAACAGCATCTTGCACAGTTGTCCCAACTTGTCGATGATCACGGTGTTGGAATTTGTGTATTCGGTGTTGGTCGTGAGTTAATACTATCTCCGGGCGATATTTTCTCAATACGTAGACTACCTCCTCAAGAAAAGTGCGATTAGCTTCGAGCTCACCATCAGGATGATTTAGCACAATAATTTCGCCCACGCCGATAATGTCTGCGGCTGCACGTTGCTCGGTTGAGCGAATACTCACAATGCGGTTGGAAGTCATTTTAGTGTCGTTACTGCCGCTGCTGCCGGTGGTGCACTGAACATATGTAATTTCACATCCTGCTGAGGACCATTGGGCTGCGGTAGCCCCAGCTCCGATTTCAGCATCATCTGGATGGGCAAAGATGACCATTGCTCGTTTTGGTATATCCCGGATAACATCGTATTTTGGAATTTGATTGTCCATCGAAAATGTGTGGGTCATATGTTCTCCGAATTAGGGCGTCTTGAGCATTATGCCCTTGTTTCGTAACTATGATAGCGACCTCAGGTAAGTGTTCAGGGAATGCCACGATTATGCAGCGGAAAATTTACGCTAGATATAAACTTCTAAACAGCCTCCAGTTAATTGTCATTTAACTCAAATGCATAAATGGTTTTTTAAATTTAATCTGTATCGGAGATCCTATGTCAACGGTTGCCAGTTCTGATCCTGAGATTGCTCAGGTTATTGAAAATGAACAAAGGCGTCAGCGCCATCAGCTCGTCATGATTGCATCTGAGAATTACACGAGCGCAGCAGTACTGGAAACTACTGGTTCTGTTTTGACCAATAAATATTCTGAAGGTTATCCCGGGCGTCGGTACTATGCAGGATGTGAAAATATCGACGTGTCAGAGCAGTTAGCAATTGAGCGAGCGAAGCAACTTTTTGGGGCTGAAAATGCCAACGTGCAACCTCACTCGGGTTCACAGGCAAATATGGCTGCATTTTTTTCTCTTGTTGAGCCCGGGGATCGGATCATGGGAATGTCACTAAACCATGGCGGACATTTGACTCATGGCTCTCCAGTTAACTTTTCAGGAAAACTTTACGAGTTTGGCTTTTATGGTGTGAACGCGGAAACCGAAGCACTGGATTACGAAGAAGTGCAACGCCAGTGTGAAGAATTCAAGCCAGCAGTTGTCATCGCAGGATATACCGCATACCCGCTACAAATTGATTTTAAAAGATTTCGGGAGATCGCCGATTCGATTAATGCGACTTTGCTGGTTGACATGGCTCATATTGCAGGGCTCATTGCTGGTGGCGTACATCCTTCACCTGTTGAATATGCAGATATTGTCACTAGCACAACTCACAAAACGCTTCGTGGACCTCGTGGTGCGATGGCGTTGACGACTAAATCACTTAGTCGTAAGTACAATTCAGCGGTATTCCCAAATATGCAGGGTGGTCCGATGCAACATGCAATAGCAGGAAAAGCTGTTGCTTTTAGAGAGGCAATGCAGCCGGAATTCAAAAAGTATGCTGGACAAGTTGTTCAGAACGCACAGGTGCTTGCAAATGGATTATCGACAGCAGGCTTGCGAATTGTGGCTGGAGGTACAGAGAATCATATGCTGTTGGTTGACACTCGATCAATCGGGATGACGGGTCGTCAAGCGGAAGAGGCTCTAATAACCGCTGGCCTTGTGGTAAACAAGAACACAATTCCGTTTGATCCTGAATCACCAATGGTTACTTCAGGAATTCGTATAGGCACCCCTGCTCTTACCTCGAGGGATCTAAAAGCTGAAGATATGGAAAATGTTGCGGGGTTTATTATCGAGGCTCTCAATGCTCGAGATGATCAAGTTAAATTGGCTAATATTGGGGTTGAAGTTGCCAAATTCTCGTCTCGTTTTCCTGTTCCAGGCTTAGATCTATAGCGCCCTTGTCTGGTTAATTCTCAAATTTGGCAAAGAGGATCGGAATTGTTGTATGAAACCTATACAGATGCTCCGCTTTGACGTGGTAAACTGAACGGGTTTCGCATTATTTTGAGAAGAGTATGGTGGATTTTTGAGAAAGTACGAATTGGTTTGGATTCTTGGTGGTGATGTTGATGAAGAGCAAGGCGCTGAGTCTATTGAAAAAATCACCTCGCTTGTTGCTGATGCAGGCGGCGAAGTGACGGGTACTGATATTTGGGGTAAACGTGCCCTCGCTTATCCCATTAAGAAAAATAGCGAAGGTTATTATCTTCAGGCAAATTTTGAAATAGATGGTCCGCAGGCTCAGGATTTCGAGCGCGCTATTTATGCTGATCAATCGATTATCAGACACTTGTTGGTTAGGGACGAAAACCCTGTTGCTGTTGCTGATGAAGAACTAGAAGAATAGGACTTTCTGTTATGGCTAAGCAATGGATCAATGTAATTGAATCTTAACCAGATACTCCTCATCGGACGGGCGGGAACCGACCCTGAAATGCGTTACACTCCAAGTGGGACGCCCGTCACTAATTTTCGGCTGGCAGTTAGTAATAACAGGCGCGATGCTAACGGAGAGTGGACAGAGGATACTGAGTGGTTCACTGTCACTGCATGGGAACGTCAGGCAGAGTCGGTAAATCAGTATTTATCTAAGGGCCGTCGGGTTTTTGTGGACGGCAGACTGTCCACACGACAGTACACTAGTAGCTCTGGTGAGGCTCGTACGTCCTTAGAAGTGCGAGCATTTAAGGTTGTTTTTCTTGATTCACCAAGTGGAGAATCTACTACTGCTACTGAGGGTGTACCAACGGAAGCACAATCTTACACATCAAAAGGATCAGGTTCGCAAGAACCTGATGAAAACAATCTAACAGAAGACGTGGAGGAACTGCCCTGGTAGCAGTTCCCATGCGGGGTTTTAGGGCTATGAAGTCCGATGGTTCCGCTGTCCGTTCCGCGAGGTAAAAAATGACAACTCAGCGAACAACGCAAGGTGCACGCCCAACATTCAGACGTGGAGGAAGGCGTAGGCGTCAGTGTTTTTGTAAAGAATCCAAAGTCGATTATAAAGACGTATCTAATATCCGCAGGTTTATCACCGATAGAGGACGTATCGAGGCGGGGAAGAAATCGGGTAATTGCGCTAAATGTCAACGAACATTGACGCTTGCTATCAAACGTGCCCGCCACTTGGCATTACTTCCATACGCACCGCATCACCTACGCGTAACCGGCGAAGTTGCAGTAAGTGCCAAGATTGATGAAGAAGATGAAGCTGTAATTGACGCTTCCGAAGAATCTGAGGAGATTGCCGAATCGACTGAGCAAACTCAAGTCGATCCTGAGTCACCTGCTGCGGATACAGAACCGGAATCAGAATCAGAAATTAAATCAGACGTTCCAGCAGCGATTACCGAAACCAAAATCAAGGAAGATGAAGAGGATCCAGAAGATTCAGGTAACGCGGAATCTGAACTTGCAGAAACTCCAAATGTTGAATCTCCTGATAGTGAAGAAGATAAATAGTTTCTTCTTATTGCAAGTGCGAAGTTCATATGCCAAAAACGCATACTTATCAGTACTTCGACTGATGCATTAACTGAGCGTCTAATATGTCCAAAGAAGATAACAGCAAAGACCCTAACGACTTTCCAAAACACGAAGAAGCAGTCGGCGGAGTACCAGGTGTATCACTTGAATATCAAGCCGGTAGACGAAGTATTACGAATCGTGGTGGTGTAACACGTCGACAGATGGTTGCTGAAAAGCAACAACTTCAAATTCGCTCCCGCCCGTTCATTATCGCTGCGATCGTAGTTTTATTTGGTATTTTGACAATTCCGGTATATGCCTATTTCCAGAATTATGTGTTTCCGCCACGTGAGTTAGCTCTCAGGGTGGCTGGTATGGAATATTCGCGTGGTGACGTGGTGAATTTTATACGTTTCAATCAGAGGATGAGCGAGAATTTAGGAGTACCGTTTGAGGTGGGGAATTCATTGTTCGATGCATTGCAAACTCTCCAAGAAAACGAATTGTCATATCAGTTAGCTGCTCGCTATGGTATTACTGTTTCTTCAGAAGAAGTTGACGATCGTTTAAATACTATTTTGGGTTTTGTTGCTAAGACTGTTGCTGAACGAGAATCGCAAGAGTACAAGGACAATATTGAAGAAGCGAAACGTCAGTTTATTAACCGAATTGAAATGGATGAATCTGTTTTTCGAGATTTTATTCGAAAAAGCATGTTCAAAGAGCGTTTACGCGCGGTGGTAGCCGAAGAAATACCGCGTGTTCAAGCACAAGTTCATCTTTATGAGATCATTTTGTTTGATCGTGATGCAGAAGTGCGTCGGGCTATTGAGCGTGACTTGGTTTCGGGCAATCCTATTGAAAATGTGATTCTTGAACATTCCCAGGATCCAAATGTTCGACGTGACCTTGGGGACCGTGGATGGTTTCCATTTGGTGTAACAACCGAGATTGATTATTTATTATTCGGTCTTGACGGTGAAGGTAACCGACTTTTACCGATTGGTCAGTTAAGTGAGCCCCGATATGTTGAAGAATCTGATTGGTGGAGCTACATGCTAGTAGCTGAAGTACAAGATGCCCGTGAGGTTAATGAAGATAACTTTGAAGCCCTTACGACTCGGGGTATGACGATTTTCTTTAATGAAGAGCGTAAGAATTTTGATCTTCACATGGTTCTTGATAGTGCCATTTTTGAATGGGTTAACGCGCAGATAAGGCTATCAGCTTTGTTGCCAACTCCTACTCCGGTTCCATATGGGGACGGGATGCCGCAGATGGGACCATAGTGATGGGCGTTTCTGGTCAAACGAATGTTTCGGCAGTCGGTGTTGGATTACTTGGATTAGGTGTTGTTGGATCAGCCGTTGCTAAGGCTTTACTGTCACGGGATGAATCAAAAGAGCGCAAAATTCCCTTGGCTCTGGTGAGTGCAGTAGTTCGAGATCCAAATAAAAAACGATCGATTGACCTTGATCAATCGATCTTATCGGATGATCCACAAGCCGTAATTAATAACACCAGCGTTGCAATTGTTGTGGAGCTGATGGGTGGAGAAAATCCGGCTTTCGATTACATTTCCAGGTCTCTAAAAGCGGGTAAACATGTTGTAACCGCCAACAAAGAAGTTATGTGCAAGAGGGGGAACGAACTTCTTCGTATAGCGGCTGACAACAATGTTGAATTGAAATATGAGGCTAGTGTCGGCGGCGGTATACCAATTATCGGTCCTCTAACAAACGATTTGGTAGCGAACAGGATTCAGAGCATCCGCGCAATTATCAACGGAACTACCAACTTCATTCTCACCAAGATGGCGTATGAAGGAGCAGACTTTGATGATGTTTTAGCCGAAGCCCAATCCCTTGGATACGCTGAGGCTGATCCGACTGCGGATGTGGATGGATTCGATCCAATGTACAAGCTTTCTGTTTTAGCCCGTCTGGCTTATCACACAGAAATGCCCGTTGAAGGTATTCACCGTGAAGGCATACGAGATATTCATAGCAAAGACTTTAGATATGCGGGTGAATTGGGTTTTACGATTAAGCTGTTGGCAGCAGCGCAAGCGAGTGATGAATCAGGACTGTTGGCTCGAGTGCATCCGGCCCTGATTCCCCTTGAAGTTCCAATGGCCTCAGTGAATGGCGTCCTAAATGCTGTTGAAGTAGAAGGGGACTTAGTTGGTTCACTATGGTTCCAAGGACCTGGGGCTGGTGCTGAACCGACCGCAAGCGCTGTGGTAGGCGATATTTTGAAGATTAGCGAAAGTTCTGGAATTAATTCTTATGATTCAGCAACTTTCGCCCCATTCAACATCATTCCCATGAATGACCATGTTTGTCAGTATTACATGAGGCTTACGGCATCTGATCAACCGGGTGTTTTAGCCAACGTCGCAAGAGTTTTGGGTGACGCAGGTATTAGTATTAGTGCTGTCTTGCAAAAAGATACCGATATCGAAAAAACACAAGCCGACCTGGTGATAATGACTCATCCAGCACGCGAAGCTAATATGCAGACAGCCGTAAGTTTGATTAGGAAACTTGAAACGGTTATTCAATTGGATAACCTCATACGCGTTGAGAACTATGCTGGCCGCTTGTAATAGATGAAATTGATTTCAGTTTTAATTAGGAGAGACCTTTCGTTTGTTGATGTTTCCAGGTGTAATTGACAGGTATAGGGAGTTTTTACCTGTTGATGATGCTACTCCGACGGTTTCACTCGGTGAGGGTAGTACGCCGCTCGTCAGGTCTCGCAGCATTAAGGACTCGCTTGGGTGTCGAGAACTTTATTTTAAGCTCGAGGGATGTAACCCCACGGGATCATTTAAAGATCGTGGGATGGTCATCGCTATTGCCAAGGCTTTGGAGGCGGGCAAGACCCGTATCATTTGCGCTTCTACCGGCAACACGAGTGCTTCTGCAGCCGCTTATGGGGCGAGATATCAGCTGGAAACTCTTGTGCTGGTTCCTGCTGGTGAAATAGCAATAGGTAAGTTAGCTCAGGCCATGGCTTATGGGGCACGTATCTTAGCAGTCAACGGGAGCTTTGATGATGCGCTGACTACAGTGAAAGGAATAGTTGAATCTTGGGATATTGAACTGGTAAATTCCCTTAATCCCTATCGTATCGAGGGACAGAAGACAGGCGCTTTTGAGATTGTGGATGAGCTTGGAGGAGTTCCAGATATTCTTTGTATTCCAGTTGGAAATGCTGGCAACATTACTGCTTACTGGAAAGGTTTTAAAGAATATCGGGGAATTGGACGGATTAAAAAAACCCCAAAAATGATGGGGTTTCAAGCTGCTGGTGCTGCACCTATTGTGCGTGGTATGCCTATACCGAATCCTGAAACTATAGCTACGGCGATTCGTATCGGGAATCCTGCCAGTTGGGAACAGGCCGAAGTAGCGAGAGATGAATCCGGAGGTTTGATCGATATGGTTGATGATAATGAAATTGTCGATGCATATCTTCGACTGGCGCGTGAGGAGGGTATTTTTTGTGAACCAGCATCTTCTGCGTCAGTTGCCGGCTTACTGAAGCTACCTGAGCTTGATGTAGATTTGACCGGGAAGACAATTGTTTGTGTTCTTACCGGTAATGGACTGAAAGATCCCGGGACGGCTGAGAAACGTGCGCTTGTGGAGTTGGAATATGTTGAGCCGGATGTGGGCTCAGTGATGAATCTTTTAGCAAGTGGTAATTAGCAGATTATTGCTGCAAATTGCAATTAGGTATTTTTTGCAGGAAGAAAACTTTTCAAATTGACTTGTTGTAGCGCTCAAATTCAAACGGGAACTTTTGAAAGCCTGGCATTTGAATGGCAAAACATGATTCAAGAGCGGTTGGAATCAACATTCTTTGATCAGCAAGTCTGGCATAAAGTTTGGTGGTCCGAATTCGGAAATGATTTTCAACTTAAGGTCTTAGCTGCTTATTCAGATTCGGGAAGCGTCGAATTGATTGCTCCGTTGATGGTTGATGGCAACGAGATAAGCTTTCTTGGAAGCACTGATCTTGTTGATTATCACGATTTTTTGTTCAAAGAACCCTCAGATGCTAACTGCATACAGTTATTGATGGAAGTTATTCATGGGATGACGGAAATCAGCAAAATTTCTCTGGAATCGCTCCCTGAAAGCTCTTCTACAATAATTCGGTTTCGTTCATATGCAGAGCAACTTGGTTGGCAAGTCGAGATTGCTCAAGAAGATGTTGCTCCTCGTATCGAATTACCTTCAACGTGGGATGATTACATGACGAGCCTGCGTAAGAAAGATCGTCATGAATTGCGTCGTAAGTTTCGCAGACTCAAGCAAGCTGGTGATGTGAGACAGGTTGAATTGATTTCCCCAGATGACGTCGAGAATGCTATGGGTGATTTCATACGTCTACACCGTATGAGTACGGCAGGAAAAGAACAGTTCATGACGGGTCAACGAGAACGTTTTTTTCGTAATGTTGCTGTTGAACTTGCTAAACAAGGTTTGACTAGGCTTTGTTTTCTTGAAGTTAACAATGAGCGGGTAGCTACTTCGTTGTCATTTGTTTGTACAGGGGTACGATATTTATATAACAGCGGCTACAATCCCGCTCATTCTAATTTGTCGGTTGGTTTATTGAATCATGCGTTGGCAATAAAATCTTCTATTGAGTCAGGGCATCGAGTTTTTGACTTCATGCGTGGAAGTGAAGCTTACAAGTATCATCTAGGGGGTATTGATCGGCAGATTTGTGCTCTCACTGCTTTTCGTCAATCTGACAGCATGAATTAACACATCTACTTTATGCGAATTGCTTTTATCACGGTCCACGGATGTCCCTTACGCCAGGCTGGCGACAAGGATTCTGGCGGGATGAACATATACATACTTGAAATGGTCAAGCGGCTTGCTGCTCGCGGAGTTAAGGTCGATGTGTTTACCAGACACCATGATTCGCTTGATCCTCAAATCGTAACGCTGGCACAGGGTGTTAGGTTGGTGCATTTGCCTGCAGGGCCACCATCTCTCGATAAAAACGGTGTTTATGAATTACTTCCAATATTTGTGGCCCAAATGCGAAGGTTCTGCATTCTCAATAAACTTAACTATGACTTGATAAGTACGCATTATTGGTTGTCTGGACTCGTTGGAATGCGCTTGGCATCTGAATGGGATGTACCACACGTTACAAGTTTTCATACAATGGCGGAGATGAAGCGGCGAGGTCGCCCGGAAGAGATCGAAATACGTCAGAGGGATGCATCGGAGTCTGAGATAGCTTGTTCTGCTGCGTCTGTAGTCGTTTGGACTGAGGATGAAAAAGAAGCCATAGTTAATTATTGTGGTGTTGACCCGGTCAATGTGAGTGTTATTGCACCTGGGGTAGATCTGAGTCGTTTCCGCCCAATGTCACAACGCTATTCTCGGAATTATCTTGGATATGGCCCAGAGAAGAATATATTGTTTGTTGGGCGCCTTGAGCCTCTCAAAGGTATTGATAATTTGTTTAGGGCTGTTGCGAGCCTTGAAAATTTAAAATCGATAACTTTGAGTGTTGTTGGCGGGGATGGTAATTCACAGGAAAAAAGTAGGCTCGAAGCGCTGGTTCAGAAAATGCAATTAAATCAAACGGTTCATTTTCTTGGTCCGATCCCTCAAGAAGAATTACCAATACATTACAACGCTGCTGACGTCTGCGTACTACCTTCTTATTACGAGAGTTTTGGTTTGGCTGCGCTGGAGGCTGCTGCTTGCGGTAAACCGGTGGTAGCGTCTGAAGTTGGAGGACTTCCAGCGATTGTTAATCACGGAAGAACCGGATATCTTGTACCACCGAAGAGAATGGATGTTATTGCTGAGCGCTTATGTGAATTATTGGAGGATGATTCACTTAGAGGCCAGATGGGTGCTGCTGCCAGAATTCAAGCGGAATCTTTAGGTTGGGATAGCTCTGCTGATTCGTTGCTGAACTGCTTTAAAGAACTAATTCAGGATACCTCCGTACCTGTTATATCTGTAGCCGGCGGTTAAAAAGATTTTTCCCACCAGTTGACTTGGTTCCTGGTTTTGAAGCCTAACGATGAATAGACCTTTATCGCCGGCGTGTTTAATGAATCAACCTCAAGTTCTATTTGATCGACTTTTAGGTCAATAAGATGATTAAATCCAGCTTCAGCGACCGCACGGCCTAAACCTTGGTTTCTTGCGCTTGGCGATACGCCGGTCATATTAATGCGTCCGATTTTTAAATGAGACTTATCAGATAATGAGGTCCAACAATACGCGACTAGTTGACGTTGGGCATTATGGATCATCAAAACATTGCCGAGTCCGTGCCCTGGGGATAGTAGCCTAGCTTTGATTTCACATTCTGTGTTTGGCGAATATCCGAAGTGGTTGTTGAACGACTTATTTTGTAAATGTGTCAGCTCAGGGATCTCGTGATGTCCCATCATCGTGCGCAACACAAAACCTGCCGGAATTATTGATTTAAACTCTGACAAACGAGGAGAGGACTCCAGCCTCAAGTATTTTCGCACATGTTTCCAGTTGTTGTTTTTTATGATCGTTTCGACGCGTGATTCGTCATTGAGAGTTGCTATATGAGCGATAGGCGTTTCTTGCCTCGCTCTTTTGGTGCCCCAGTTGAGTAGCTTACCCAGGGTGGCAGAATCAGAGGAGTTGCTAGTGAATCCGACTACGGATCGCCCGATATTTTTTTCTGGCTCGACGATGGCGTATCCGACAACTTTATTTTCTAGATGTGCTAGAACCAGATTTTTTTGAGGTTGTACACGTGGAAATTCCAACATGGATTTGAGATCTGAGATCTTGTCTGGCCACTCTCTGTGGCCGTGCGATCCCGCATCGTTTAATAACTTGTTGAGAGCATCGATGTCGGAACTTGTGAACTTGCGTAGTTTTATGTTGGATTGATTAAGCGACGGGTTCATATTGAAT
>ENA-UPTF01000446-UPTF01000446.1-marine-metagenome-genome-assembly--contig:-NODE-446-length-29480-cov-4.837364_pt1 | contig 29480 bp, 29 predicted proteins | sample MGYA00238166_ERZ767019 | MGnify/ENA primary metagenome ERZ767019 (study PRJEB28930, sample SAMN06266391) | marine metagenome | isolation source: Sea water from 250 m depth | place: Atlantic Ocean | study... | reverse complement strand
AAGAAACCTTGAACAAAAAAAATTAGATATCCCCTTCTAAGGTCTGAAAAACCAACCCAGCAGGAGGTTTAGGAAGAAAATTTGTAACCTTTGGTGGTAATCTATATCCAGAATCTACTGCAGCTAAAAAGTTTTCCATAGGAATCGGTCTCATTAATAAAATTATCAAATTTTCTTCTCTATTTAATAGATTCACTATCTCATTTAAATCAGTTTCAAATAAAATATTTTCTTCTTTTATTAATTCTAAATTTTTCTGAAAATATCTTTCATGTAAAAAAGTATAGTCATTATTATTTTTTGACGTATTAGTTTGTGAGTAAATTAATGTTTTGATGCTTTCTCCTTCTTTAATGATAATTCCGAAAGAAATAGAATTGAAATCTTTATTATTGCATATAAATTTATAATATTTTTCAACAGTTTCATAATTTAGGATACTTAAATCTTCTTCATACTTAAAAGTATTTTTATCAGATGATATTTTATGGGAATAATTTTCGATTTCATTTTTATTCAACTTAATATATCTATGATAAGATCTAGTTATCAATCCAGGCTCACTCATTGAAATGAGTTGAATCATCCTATAATTAATGGATTCATTAAATCCTATCTCTCTAGTTGATCTCGCATTAGAAATATATCTTAACCCAGCTTCATATCTATGGTGGCCATCAGCTATATAAATTTTCGAATCTTTAAATTTTTCGCATAGCAAAGAGATGGTTCCAATGTCCGTAACTCTCCAAACTTTTATCTTTTGTAATTCTTCTGGTTCTATATCTATATATGGTTTTTTCCCTGAAATTGATTTGACTAAATTTGCTATAGTTTCTCTTGAATCATCTCTGTAAAGACACAAAAGTGGACTATAATTCGATTTTGCAACTTCCATTAACTTGTATCTATCTTCAACCCAGGGATCTCTTGTTTTTTCATGAGGAATAACTATTCTTGATGTATAATCTTCAACTTTAAGAGCGCATATAAAACCTCTTCGTGTAATGGTTTTATTATTGTATGAAAATTCTTCTTCAGTAACATAAATTGAAGGAGAATCATCTTGAATTAGAATTCCTTCTTTCATCCATGTTTTTTGGGTTTCTGCAGCAGAAAAATAAGGATCAGAATCAAGACCCCTTAATCCCAATTCAAGTCTTACTGTATTAAAATTCGAAATTTCATACAAATTTTTTTGTAAACTAGGTGAAATACTATCAAAAGGTGGACATATATTTTTAGAAAGATCCCCGGATATTTCTTGATTATATCTAATTCCCTTAAAAGGACGTAATTCTGCCATTTTGTATTATATTATTTGTTTTATTATCTGTTTATTTTATATAAAAGGAGAAAAAAATAACTACATTTTGTTTGATTAATCTAGTCTTTCTGAGTTTGAAATAATATTTTGTTTGATTTTTCCAAGAAGGATGTAGTTCATAGTTATCTCGAAATCAAATCAGATACTCATCATGAGGAAAATTATATAATGTATGTAACAGACTGCTTAATGATCAACTTTACATCGGTCAGCAACTGTTAAGAAAATATAAAGTTATTATTTTATTTTTTATAAACGAATGATTCCAATTGAAATACAAAAAAAAATAAAAGATCTTAGAGAAGAATTAAATCAAGCAAATCATGAATATTATATAAAAGAAAATTCTTCTTTCACTGATTTTGAATACGATAAAAAATTCAAGGAACTTTTAACTCTAGAGAACGAGTATCCAGACTCTATAGTTGAAGAATCTCCAACACAGAGAATTGGAAGTAATCCAGCTATTGAATTCAATACGGTGGAACATAATATACCAATGTTGAGCCTCTCCAATGTTTTCAATTTAGATGAGCTAAAAGATTGGATTGTCAGAACATCTAAAACTGCAGATAAAAATATTTTCCCTTTAGTATGCGAATTAAAAATAGATGGGTTAGCAGTCTCTGTTAAATTCCAAAACAGTCTACTAAATCAAGCATCAACTAGAGGAAATGGTACAATAGGCGAGGACATTACTAACAATGTAAAAACAATTAGATCAATACCTTTGAAAATAAATGACTCAAAAAATATTGAAGCTAGAGGTGAAATATATTTCCCTATATCTAAGTTTAACCAATATAATGAAAGCAGAGAATTGTCAGGATTAAATTCATATTCTAATCCACGAAATGCTTCGTCAGGATCTGTTAGACAACTAGATCCAAGAGAAACTTCTAAGAGACCTATTAATATTTTCTTTTACAATTTGTTTGATGAAGAAGGAAAAGAAATAGTTAACTCTCATTATCAATCTTTAGAAATTTTAGAAAATTTAGGACTTAGAATTGAAAAAAATTCGAAACAAGTTCATAATTTTGAAGATTTGGAAAATTATATTTTATTTTGGAGTAAAAATAGATCAAAGCTAGATTATGGAACTGATGGAATTGTAATTAAAATAGATGATATAAATATACAAAAAAAATTAGGAACATCTGGAAGAAATCCTAGATGGGCCACATCATATAAATTTCCTCCAGAAATAGTAGAAACAAAGTTAAATAAAATTAATTTTAATGTTGGTAGAACAGGAGTTCTGACCCCTTGGGCAGAATTAGAACCCGTAATTATAGATGGAGTAAAGATAAGCAGAGCAACTCTTCATAATAGAGATGAAATCGAACGTAAAGATATTAGAGAAAACGATTTAGTAGAACTGCAAAGAGCAGGGGAAGTTATCCCCCAAATAATAAAAGTTTCAAATAAAAATTCAAGAAATAATGTATCAAAAAAATTTGAATTCCCAGACTATTGTCCTGACCCTTGTAAAAGTAAATTATTATCAGATCCAAATGAAGTTTCAGTGAGATGTGTCAGTTCATCTTGCCCGAACAAATTTGAGAGATTACTACAATATTTTTCTTCAAAAAAATGTATGGATATAGAAGGTTTAGGTTCAAAAATTTGCTCAATTTTATATAAAGAAGGATTTATTAATAGTTTAGATGAGATATACAGTTTAGAACAAAAAAGGAAACAATTGATGGAATTAGAAGGATTTGGTGAAAAAAGTATAAATAAACTATTAATCAATATAGAACATTCAAAAAATCGATCATTTAATAATTTATTAACAGCCTTTGGGATTGAAGGGGTTGGTGAAGAGATAGCAGATTTGATAACCGAAAAAATCCAAAGTTTAGACTTATTATATGAAAAAATGAAAGATCTTCATAATTTAGAGGAATTATTAATAGATATAGAAGGTATAGGCCCAATAGTAACAAACAAAATTATTGAATGGATGAAACAAGAAGGGAATATTTTTCTAATTGAGAATTTTATGCATCTAGGGATTGGAACGAAAAATAGAAATGTAACAAATCAATCAAATTTACTAACCAATAAAACTTTTGTCATCACAGGAAGATTTGAAGATTACAATAGAAGTACATTAGAAAATATGATTAAAAGTAATGGTGGGAAAGTAATTAATAGAGTGTCTTCTAAAACAGATTATTTATTACAAGGAGAAAATCCAGGATCAAAATTGTCAGAAGCTAAAAATAAAAGTATTGCAATTATTAGCCTTTCGGATTTCCTTCAAATAATATCTACAAAAGAAAGTAACTTTTCATGATAAATTGGATCATATTAGGCCTTGGTAATCCCGGTGAAAAATTTGAAAATACTAGACATAATATATCTTGGTGGGCTTTAGATATTATTTCTAATGAACTATCAGGATATAAAAAGTATGAAAAAAAAGAAAAAAATCACATTGAATATAGATTTGATCACAAAAATTGGAACGTATATTTAATTTATCCTTCAACTTATGTTAACAACTCAGGATTAGCCCTTAAATATTTATTAAATAATAATAAATTCAGTTTGGATAAGGTAATAATTATTTCTGATGACATTAATCTTGAGGAAGGAAGACTAAGAATTAGAAGAAAGGGAAGTAGTGGTGGGCATAATGGTCTAAATTCTATTATTAATCATATTGGATCAGAAAATTTCATAAGAGTTAAAATTGGAATTGGCAAACCAAGATCAAATGAAGATCAAATCAAATATGTTTTATCGAAAGTAAAAAATAAAAAAACAATGTATAAAAGTTGTGAAAAAGCTGCAGAGGCATGCCTTAGTATTATGGACAAAGGTCTTAATATTTCAATGGAAAAATATAATGGAGTAAAAGATGAATAAACTTTTTAAATCTATTCAAATAAGAGAAGAAAAAATAAAAAATAGATCATGGGTTTCTCCCATGTGTCAATATTCTTCTAAGGATGGCTATGCAAATAATTGGCATATGGTGCATTTGGGTTCAAGGGCGGTTGGCGGTTCAGGATTGGTAATGACTGAAGCTGCAGCTGTAGAGCCTGAGGGAAGGATCAGTCCTTGGGATCTAGGAATTTGGAAAGATGAACATATAGAAGCACTTAAAAATATTACAGATTTTATAAAAGAACAAAATTCTACTCCTGCAATTCAACTTGCTCATGCAGGACGGAAAGCTTCAACTAAAAGACCATGGGAAGGTAGAGGTAGGATTGAGAAAAAAGAAGGAGGATGGATACCCAAAGCTCCAAGTCCCATTCCTTTTGATCAAGAATCACAGATCCCTTCAGAATTAACATTAAAAGAAATCGAGGAAATAATTGATAATTTTGTAAAGGCTGCAGAAAGATCTATTGAAGCTGGGTTTAGATGTATAGAATTACATTTAGCTCATGGATATTTGGCACATGAATTTTTTTCTCCTATTTCAAATACCAGAGAAGACAGTTTTGGTGGAAGCTTTGAAAATAGAACTATTTTTGGAGTAGAAATCTCTAAACGAATAAGAGCAAAAGTTGGTGAAGAAATCCCTATCTTAGCAAGAATTTCTTCAACCGAATATCATAATAATGGATGGGATATAAAATCCTCCATAAATTTGGCTAAAATGTTAAAAAAAGCTGGTATTGATCTTATAGATTGTTCTTCGGGTGGTAATTATTCAGAACAAATTATGGAATTGACTCCAGGCTATCAAGTTCCTTTTGCTAAAGTAATTAAGTCAGAAGCAGGTATATTAACTGGTGCTGTTGGTCTAATTACAGAAACTAAACATGCTGAAGAAATCCTTGAAAAAAAAGAAGCCGATGCAATTTTTCTAGGTAGAGAACTTCTTAGAAATCCTTATTGGAATTTATATTCTCAAGAAAATGTCGAAGCTTGGCCTCTGCAATATCAAAGATCATTTGAGAGCTTTGACAAAATTAAATACGTCAGAGAGTAATTATATTGTTTTAAACCCTGTATATGGAACCAAAACTTCGGGAATTTTTATCGTTCCATCTTCTTGTTGTCCATTTTCTAATATAGCTACCCAAATCCTTGGTAAAGCCAATCCAGAACCATTTAAGGTATGCGGGAATATCGTACTTGAAGCCTGATTTTCTTTATATCTAGTATTATTCCTTCTAGTTTGAAAATCCATACAATTAGAAATTGAAGATACTTCAAGCCACTCTTTAGACCCCGGAGCCCATACTTCTATATCAAATGTTATAGCTGATTGGAAACCAATATCTCCAGTGGATAACTGAATTAATTTGGAGCTCAGTTCTAATCTTTCACATAGAACTCTTGCATTTTTTATCATTTTTTCTAGATAATCCATTGAAGTTTCTGGAGGCACAAACCTAAACATTTCAACTTTATAAAATTGATGCACTCTTTTTATACCTCTTATATCTCGTCCTGCAGATGCATGTTCTTTTCTAAAGCTAGGTGTCATAGCAACATATGAAAGAGGAAGTGTATTTGGCGGTATTATTTTCCCTTGATGCAATCCATTTAGTGATACTTCTGCTGTAGGAATTAACCATAAATCTGTTTCATCATCTCTATACAAATTATCTTTAAATTTGGGTAAATTTCCTGATCCTATCATAGTTTCTTTTTTTACTAAATAAGGAGGATCAATTTCAGTGTAACCAAATTCATTCGTATGTACATCCATCATCCAATTCATTAAAGCACGATGCAATTTAGCGCCTTTCCCTTTCAAAACAAAAAATCGTGATCCAGAAATATTTGCACCTGCCTCTAAATCTAAAATGTCTTTTTCTGGTCCAATGTCCCAATGCGGTTTTATAAATTCTTCATTTCTCTGATAACCTCGAGTATCTTTTTCAACGTTGGATGATTCATCCGTTCCTATAGGAACTTGTTCATTAGGAAGATTTGGAATCTCAAGCATAATTTCTTTGATCTTTTTATTAATAATTGAAAGATTTTTATCAAGAGATTTAAGATCTTCTGAGAGTTTTTTTATATATGTAGTTTCAATGTCTGTTGGTTTTCTTTTTTCCAATCCAATTTTTTTAGATATTTCATTTCTTTCAGATCTTTTTTGATCACCTTTTTTTATGTACTCTCTTCTTTTTGAATCAAAATCTATGATTGTATCTAAATTGGAAATATCATAACCTCTATTTGATAACCCTATGGAAAAAAATTCTTTATTTTCAATTATTTTTTTTATGTCTAACATTATTTCTTTGTTCTTAATTGTGGAAACAACAATACTTCTCTTATTTGATCTTGACCAGTTATAAGCATTACCAATCTATCAATTCCAATACCTAATCCTCCTGTGGGAGGCATACCATGTTCTATTGATAGTAAAAAATCTTCATCTAATCTATCTGCTTCCTCATCTCCAAGATTTTTTCTCTGATTCTCTTGTTCAACGAATCTTTTCCTTTGATCAATTGGATCATTTAATTCAGTAAAAGCATTAGCCAATTCATTTCCAAGCACAAATGCCTCAAACCTTTCTACTATATTTTTAGAACCAGGTTTTAGCTTTGCCAAAGGTGACATCTCTATAGGATAATCTGTCAAAAATGTGGGGGTTTGTAGTTTGTTTTCTACTCCCTGAGAAATCAATCTGTCAAGTAATATACCCCAAGCCTCTTTAGAATCTGCAATATAACCTTTTTTGACCATTTCAACTGATAATAATTCACTTGTCTGAAATTTAAGGAAATCTATTCCTGTATTTTCTATTATTGCTTGTCTTAAATCTAATCGTTTCCAAGGAGGTGAAAGATCTATATATTTATCATCTTTAGTTTTAATTTTTGTTGATCCATTTACATCTTTTGCTACAGTGGAAACCAAATCTTCGACCATTTTCATTACAGTATTATAATCTTCGTATGATTCATAGGACTCCATGGTAGTAAATTCAGGGTTATGATCGTGATCAATTCCTTCGTTTCTAAAAAGTCTTCCAATTTCATAAACTTTTTCAATTCCTCCAACAATCAATTTTTTTAAATGGAGCTCAGTGGCTATTCTTAAAAATAATTTCTTATCCAAAGATTGATGATATGTTTCAAATGGAATTGCCCTTCCTCCGGCTGGGATATCCACAAGAACAGGAGTTTCAACTTCTAAAAAATCTCTGTTATTCATAAAATTTCTTACAGCAGTTATAATTTTGGATCTTTTAATGGCTATTTCTAAAGATTCTTCATTAGAAATAAGATCAAGATATCTCTGTCTATATCTTATTTCATTATCTTTTAATCCAGCCCATTTATCTGGTAAAGGACGAATGGATTTAGTTAACAAAACAATGTTTTTTATTCGTAATGTAATTTCTCCTCTTCTTGTTCGAAAAATTATACCTTCAACTCCAATAATATCTCCAATATCAAGTAGATCAATAAAATCTTTTGATATATCTGTTTCGTCTTCTTTAAAATGTAATTGTATTTTGCCAGACTGATCTTTAAGATCAAAAAATATAACTTTTCCCATTGCTCTAATAGCTAAAATCCTACCTGAAACAGACATGATTTTTTCAGAAGCAGATATTTTTTTTGTTTCATTATCAATAAAAGAAGAGATTAGGTTACTAATTTTTTCTCTTTTAGCAATCCATCTATTAGGATAAGGATCAATATTAAGTTCATTTAATTTATTAAGTTTATCCAATCGATCTTTTATTATTCTATCTTCTGAAAAATTTTCCATCGAATTATCTTTTATTTATATCTGTTAATTTATAATTTTATAACTTTTTGTTAAATAACCACATTGGAATAATCGGTTCAAATTCTAACATTTTTTACAAATATACACATTATGAATTCATTTATTAATACAAAATAAGTTTAGGGTACTATTGAAGAAATTATTTATTAATTTCAAAATTAAATTGAACAATTATATGATTATCTACTTTTTTCAGATATCATTTGATCATCAAATCATTTTGAATTTCTATATATTATGGAAAATAAAAAATTCTTAGACCTTAATATAAATACTAAGCAATCCAAAACAGAGCGTCCTTGGGGAAGTTATGAAATTCTATGTAAAGGCACTGGTTACCAATCTAAAAGATTGACTATAAATTCTGGGCAACGACTATCACTCCAAACACACAAACATAGGGATGAACAGTGGGTAATTGCGAAAGGAACTGCAAAAGTTACAATAGGAGATAAAGTCATAACACTTGGTAAAGGTCAATCTACAGAAGTTCCAAGAACTATACAACATAGAATTGAAAATATTTCAGATATAGACTCACTTGAAATTATAGAAGTTCAAATAGGTGACTACATAGATGAAGAGGACATTATTAGATTAGAAGATGACTACGGAAGATAATAGTTATTTGTTTTCTTCTACACTAATATTTTCTGACTCTTCATCCAGTAGATCTAGACCACTTCGTACTTGGCCCAATATAGTTGAAATTCTCTCTTCTAAAGCAAATAAAATTTCTCGAGCATAGTTATCAGCTCCGTCCCTACGGTCTTTTGCAAGATTTTCAGATTCTTCTAATAATTTACTTGATCTCTGTTGGGATTCAACAACTATTCTCTCTGATTCCCTTTGAGCTTCAGAAATCAATTCTTCAGATCGAAGATTTGCTCCTTCTACAATTGACGTTTCTTCAATCATGTTTGAAGCTTTTTCTTCAGCTTCTTTTATGATTCCTGCAGCATCTCTTTGTGCTATTTCACGCATTGTTGAAGCTTCTTCATCTGCATAATTTCTTATCCTTGCAGCCTCTTTGTCAGCTTGATCAAGAATTGCTTCTTTCTGTCTAGAAACCATCCCAGCTTCATCTAATTCATTTGGAAGATTATCTACAACTTCTTTAATAATTGCGATAGTTTTTTCTTTATCTACCATTACTTTTGACGTGCCAGGCAAAGATTTTGATTCATTAATTATATTTTCTATATTTTTTAAAGCTTCCATAATATTCATATTTTCCTCCTCTGACAAATAAATGTTAAACTATTGTTGGTACATAATACTTTACTTTTTTAAACGGATTTATTTATTCTTTCCATAAAAGGTTCATAAACATGTTCAGGAATAAGAGATTTAACATCGCCACCCAATGAAGCTATTTCTTTTATTCTACTGGAACTAACATATTGGAATTTAAGAGAAGAAATAAGACAAATCGTATCTATCTCGGAATTCATTTCTCTATTAGTTAAAGCCATTTCTCTTTCATATTCAAAATCTGCACCTATTCGTAATCCTCTTATAATTACACCAGCATTAAGTTTTTTTGCAATATCTACAGTTAAACTATCAAATTGAATCACATTGACATTTTTCAAATTTGAAACTGTATTTTCAATCATTTCTACTCGTTCTTCAGCACTAAAAATAGATCTTTTTATAGATCCTGAATAAACGCAAACTGAGAGTTCTTCAAATAAATAAGAAGCTCTTTGAATAATATCAAAATGTCCATTTGTAACTGGATCAAATGTTCCAGGATATATACTTTTTACCATTGTATTACCTTTAATTATTAGCTGTTTGAAACACTGATATTACAGTATCTCCATAGTTCTTAGTTTGTATTCTCATTTTATCTTCATAATACTCTTTTAATCCAATTTTATTTGAATGTTCTAAAAATATCTTAGATTTTTTGTGGACAAGTTGATTCTTTGCAAGCTGGTGCATTATTTTTTCAAAAGGCTCTTCATTATATGGAGGATCGGCAAAAACATAATCGAATTTATCGGATAATTTATGTAATTGTGTTTCGCAATTTGCAATTAGAAATTTACTTTGGTCAAGTAAATTATTTTCTTTAGATTTATTTTTAATTTTACTGATAAAACGTGGATTGCTGTCTACAAAACAAGATAATTTAACTCCATAATTTATTGCCATCATTCCTATATTTCCTGTACCAGCATATAAATCTAGAAAATTTTTACCTATCAAATTATCATGTCCAATCATAGAAAAAATTGCTAACTGTACCTTTGAAGTTGTTGGTCTAAGTTTATTTTTTGATTTATATTTTCTTATCATATTTGAACCATTATTTTAGAATTTTTCTCCCATTCAACAAAGAAAGAAGAAATTAAGTCATTTATTTCTTCTTTGGAGTTAAATAAATTTTTTCTAAATTCTCTAGCATGCTTAAATCCTTTTGCATAGAAAGATAATTGTTTTTTTATCTGCATATCTAATTGATTCCCATAAAAAAAATTTCTAATTAAATCTATGTGTTTGATAATAATATTTTTTTTGTAAGTTTCTCTTTGGATGTCATTTAAATTTAGATATTGTTGATTAAATATCCATGGATTACCAATAGATCCACGACCAATCATTACTGAATTACATAAAGTTTTTTTCATCATAGATTTTGCTGATAAGAGGGATTTAACATCTCCGCTTCCTGTGACTGGGATTCTTACAGAACTGACAATTTCACTAATGATTTCCCATTTAGACATCCCAGTAAATTGCTGTAATCTACTTCTTGGATGGATCGTAATAGCGTCTACTCCTTCTTGTTCCAACATCTTTGAAAATTCCAAAGCATTTAAGTTATTTTGATCCCATCCACTTCTTATCTTAACTGTAAGAGGTAAAGTTGTGTTTTTTCTAACATGATTTATCAATTTTGCAGTTTTGTTTATATCTTTCATTAGTGCAACACCTTTACCTTTTTTGGTAATTTTTGGAACAGGACAGCCCATATTAATATCAATAATGTCTGCTCCTATATCTTCAAGAATTTTAGATGCTTCTGCTAAATATTTTGCATCATTGCCTAATAATTGCATTGCTATAGGTTTTTCTTCAGGATAATATTCAATAATTTTTTTTGTTTTTTCAGATTTATTATTAACCAATGACACTGCATCAATTTCTTCAGTTGTTACATATCCTGAACCACATTCTATGCAAATTTGTCTAAAAGGAGCGTTAGTAATACTAGCCATTGGCGCCAAACGAATTTTATTTTTTGCTAATAAGTTTTTCATAATAATATTTCATTAAAAGTTAGTTTAAATCAGACAACATATCAGATAAAATATCTTTATTCGCACTATAGCCAACTGATCTATAAACTTCCTTTCCATTTTTATCAAGAATAATATATGTAGGTGTCGCAATGATATTGTAAAACTTTACAGTTTGCGTTACATCTTCTAAGTACCTGTTTGCAACATCTATAGTTACAAAGTTTACTTTTTCTTTGTATTCAGTTTTCAAATCATTCAAAACAACTTCACTCATTTTGCAATAGATACAGGTCTCACTCCAACCTTCAAGAATAGTTGGTTTCCCTGAATTTACTATTTTTTGAACTTCATTAAAATCTGTGACTATGCCTCTAGTCCTATATTGCGTAGTACGTAATTCTTCGAAAGTTTTAAAGTCTCCTTCAAGGTTATAACGTAAATCTTTATATATTTTTTGACCATTTGGTAATTCCCATTCGCTAAAATCGTTTTCAAATTTTCTTATTAGTTTTTTTTCTTCTAGAGGAATTTCTTTTTGTGATTCAGAACTAGATATTAAAATCTCTTCTGATGATTTAGCGTTTCTGTTAACAGTGATTTCTTCATTTTGATTCAGATTTTGATTATCACACGATACAAATAAAAAAATCAATAAAATTAATAAAATAAATTTCTTATAAAACATGCTTAAAATTATAATGTTTTTTTACCTTTTAGAAAAATATTTGGAATAAGAGCAATCAAAAGAAATACTATTGATGAGAGATAAATAAATTGCCAAGCTCTAAAATAAACTCCATAAGTTTCTTGATCTAATGAGCCTAAGCCACTTATATCTCCTAAATACCCTGCACTTAATAAAAATATAGCTAATATTGTTGATGCATATGTTTGTCCCAATGTATTCCCAATATTTCTTAAAAAGGCAATTAGAGAAGATACAAAACCGTATTCATTTTTTTGTAATGTGCTATAAGTTTGAGCCATGTTAGGCGAACCCCATAGACCCATTCCGAGTCCAGTAATCAATAAAAGGATTACAATATAAGAATTTGTAGAATTAAGATTTAATTGGCTAATAAAAAAGTAAGAGGCAATCATACTTGATAGCCCTAAAATCACAAACATTTTTCTTCCAAATTTATCAGAAAGTCTACCACCTATACTTGCTGCTAATGCCATTCCTAAAGATTGAAACAATAACATCAAACCAACACTAGATTCATTGATATTCATAATTCCTGTTAGAAAAATTGGCATCATTATCATGTTCCCAGATATGGCCAAAAAAGCAAAAAATCGCGTACTAACAGCAATACTAAAAGTAAGATTATTTAACAAATTAAAATTTATCAAAGGGTTAGAAATTATTTTTTCGTTGATTATAAACAAAATGCCAAAAATTAATCCTAAAAACAAACAATACATAGAAAATGAATTTATGAAATTAGAAATATCAATATTTTTAATTCCAAAAATAATTAAAACTACGAACAAAATTCCTGTAATAGTACCTATGAAATCAAAATTCTCAAATATGTTTTTACTAGGAGAATCATTCTTGAGTAAAAAATAACCTGCAAATAATGCTATAAACATCGGAATAAACAAAGCTAAATATACACTTTGCCAACCAAAGTTTTGTACTAAAAAGCCACCAAATACAGGACCTGCTGTTGCTCCCAATCCAACTGTTGTACTCATAGCTCCTAAACTTTTACCTCTTTCGTTTTCAGAAAATAAACTTGCAACAATGGCCCCCCCAACTGCCTGCCCCATGCCAGAACCTATTGCCATTACAACTCTGAAAATTAGTAATAAAGTAAAACTAGTTGAAAAGTATCCACCCAATGTTCCTATCATAAAAATTATGATACCTACGATATGAAATTTTTTTTTGCCCACTCTATCGGATATTTTCCCAGCGGGGATAAGTACAGCTGTAACAGTTAACAACTGAATTATCACTAACCAAGAAACTAGTGAAATGGAAATGTTGAAATATTGCGCAATATCTTTTAGTGAAATAATAATTGCACCAGCACTCATTACTTGTACAAAAAGGGCTAATGCAATTGCGGAAAACGCTATCCATTTATAATTCATACACTTGTATATTAGCATAAGAAATTTTCAAAAAAGAAAAGATAATTGAAAATTATTTTTATCTTAAATAAAAAAATAATAACCAGATTACTACAATTACAACTATGATAAAAAAGTAAAACTTTATTATTCTTGATACCCCTGCTAAAGGATCCAAAAATTGACTTTTTTTGGTGCAATTAGGACATAAATTTGATTTATTATATCTATGAGAATTCAAAGGGAATATATGAAAAATATTACCGATTGATGAGTAATCCTTAAGTTTAAATTCTTTTCCGCAATAACTACATAACATATTAATAAAATAACATATATGAATGTATCCTAAATAACCATGTATATAATTTGAATATGAAGTTTGAAGAAGAATCAGAAAAATGTGAAATATGTGGAGTAATCACTTTGAAACTTCATTGTAAAATTATTTGTAATAATTGTGGATTTATTAGAGATTGCTCTGATCCATAAATCTTTAAACTAAAACAGAAAGGAAAGTATGCCAGTTTATTCTATAAGTAGTATTGATGTGAAAGATTGGGAAGCATATCAAAAATATATGAAATTAGTTCCATCTGTAATAAAAAAATTTGGAGGGAAATATCTAGTTCGTGGAGGAGATATTCTATCTGATTCAACTTCTTGGAAACCTAAAAGAGTTGTAATATTAGAATTCCCAACAATTGAGGATATGAATAACTTTAGAGATTCTGAAGATTATAAGCCTGTAGCTGCAATAAGATTGAAAGCTTCAGAAAGTGAAAGTTTCGTAGTTCAAGGAATTAATTAAATACAAGATGATTAATAAAATTAGTTGGATCATAGGTTTCATTTTTATTAGTATGACCATTACTATCAGCATATTAAATATCCTTAAATAATGGCATAAGGTATCTGTTATTATTATTTCATAAAAAGATTAATCTAGGTGGAGAGAGATGAAAATAACCAATGTTAAAGTAGAGATGTTTGATTGGGAAAGTGATTCCTGGAAAACAAACAATTGGACACAATTTGGAAATACCGTTCAACTAGGAGTAGTAACTGTTGAAACTGATGAAGGAGTAAGTGGTAATTCCTTTTTAGGATCTTCAAGGGTAGGTGCAGATCACCATGCTCCAGGACTTATTGAATTTATAAAACCTATTATTATGGGAAGAAATCCTCAGGATATTGGATCTATTTGGAAAGATTTATGGAAAATGAATAGATCCGTTTCTACCTATGTAATTGGAGCAATTGATATCTGTTTATGGGATATAAATGGAAAAATCACCAATCAACCAATCCATCGTTTATTAGGAACTTGTAAAGAAACTGTTCCAGTATATTCATCTACTGCATTTCATGAAACAAAAGAAGAGTACGCTGAAGAAGCTTTGATTTTTAAAAACAAAGGATGGACTGCTCATAAAATACATCCACATGGAAATCCTCAATATGATATTGAAATCTCTAAGGCGGTAAGAGAAGCTGTAGGAGGAGATATGAAATTGATGTTAGATTCTATGTGGTCATATCAATATGAAGATGCAATAAGAGTTGGTAGAGCGATTGAAGATTTAAACTTTTATTGGTATGAGGATCCACTAGTTGAAGAAGACATTTATAGTTATAAAAAATTAAATCAAAAACTAGATATTCCAATCATGTCAACAGAGTATGCTCCTGGAAGGTTCTATGGAATGGCGGAATGGATAACAGAATATGCTACAGATTTCTTAAGAGGCGATGTTGCGGTTACAGGAGGGATTACTCCAATGATTAAATTAGCTAATTTAGCAGAAGCATTTAATATGAAATGTGAAATACATCACGGTGGTAATTCATTAAATAACGTAGCAAATTTACATATAACAATGGCTGTTCCTAATTGTGAATTTTTTGAATTTTTTCCATGCACTGGTGCGAATATGTTTGGTTTAATTGAGGATATAAAATTTGATAATGGTTATGTTCAGGCACCAACAAAACCTGGATTAGGATATGAAATAGATTGGGAACTCTTAAAAAAAGGTCATACAGCTACTCTAGAATAAGATTAAATATCAATCTGAATTTCTAAAAGATGAAAATAACCAACGTAAAAGTAGAAATGTTTGAATGGAAAAGCAAACCTTGGAAAACTAATTATAGAAATATATTTGGGCAAACTGTACAACTTGGGGTCGTAACTGTTGAAACTGATGAAGATATAAGTGGTCATTCATTTTTAGGATCATCAAAAGTAGGTGCAGATCATCATGTATCTGGACTTATTGAATTTATAAAGCCCATTATTATGGGAAGAAATCCTCAAGATATTGGATCTATTTGGAAAGATTTATGGAAAATGAATAGATCCGTTTCAAACAATGTAATTGCATCGATTGATATTTGTTTATGGGACATTAATGGAAAAATCGCAAACCAACCAATCCATCGTTTATTAGGAACTTGCAAAGAAATTGTTCCAGTATATTCATCTACTGCATATCATGAGACAAAAGAAGAATATGCTGAAGAGGCATTAAAATTTAAAGAAATGGGTTGGACTGCTCATAAGATCCATCCTCATGGAAATCCTCAGTATGATATTGAAATATCCAAATCTATAAGAGAAGCTGTTGGTGATGAAATGAAGTTAATGTTAGATTCTATGTGGGCATATCAATACGAAGATGCAATAAGAGTCGGTAGAGCGATAGAGAATCTAAATTTTTATTGGTATGAAGATCCATTGGTTGAAGAAGACATTTATAGTTATAAAAAATTAAATCGAAAACTAGATATTCCTATTATTGCTACAGAATATATCCCTGGAAGATTTTACGGAATGGCGGAATGGATAACAGAAACGGCTACAGATATTTTAAGAGGTGATGTTGTTGCATGTGGAGGGATTACCCCTTTGATTAAATTAGCTAATTTAGCAGAAGCATTTAATATGAAATGTGAAATACACTCAGGATCAGGTAATTCTTTAGATAACGTTGCTAATCTACATGCAATAATGGCTGTTGACAATTGTGAATTTTTTGAATTTTTCCCCTGTACAGGAGAAAATAAATTTGGATTGATTGAGGATATAAAATTTGATAATGGTTATGTACAGGCACCAACAAAACCTGGGTTAGGATATGAAATAGATTGGGAACAATTAAGAAAAAAAACGTTAGGGACTTTCGAGTAAAATAAAATGTTTAATATTATAATTCAGTTATATTGTTACAAATAGGAGTAAAATTTGAGAAATAGTTCTGGTTTTTTTGGGAGTATATCTAATACGATTGAATTAATGAAATCTTGTATCAGAGTATTAAAAAAAGATAAAGAATTAATCCTTTTTCCAGTCCTCGCAGCTATATTTGTAATACTCTTTGTTTGGATAATTTTCACTTTTGTCGGGTTAGATATGTCTGCATTGACAGCTGAAGATAATCAATCAGAAGAGATGCCTGTAATACCCTTACTTATCCTTTTATTCGGAGCAAATTTTATTGTAGTATTTTTTAACTCTGCGCTTGTTTCTGCAGCTCTTGATCGATTGAGAGGTGGGGATCCTAACATTCGTTCAGGATTATCACATGCAAGCAAACATATACACCACATTTTTATATGGTCTATTATTGTCACTATTATGGCTTTGATTTTTGCAGCAATAAGAGCAAGTGCTAGAAATAGAGGAGCTGTTGGACAGATTATGACTTCTATATTCGCTAGTTTACTTCAAGCGGGATGGGCAATGATGACATTCTTTGTTGTACCCATCATTGTCTCGGAAAATTTAAGTCCTTTTGCAGCTATAAAAAGATCATCTGGATTGTTTAAACAAACCTGGGGAAATCAGGTAACTGCAAATTTTGGATTTGGAATTTTTCAAATTTTAGCATTATTAGCTAGTGCTGCATTAGGATGGTTTTTTGGACTAATGAGTGCCAATCTAGGGATGATTGTTGGTGTACTTTGTGCTACGACTTCAATATCTATTATTTATACACTTGAAGGTATATATAAAGCTGCATTATATGAATTTGCGATGGGAGAAAAACCATTAGAATTTGAGCAACAAGATCTTAGAACAGCTTATAGAGTTTCTACCGCAACTGCATGATATAAAACTTCAGAAACAAATACTATTCTGCAATAATTTCTTCACCTGTTTTATTAGAATTGATCCAATCCCAGTCTAGCTCGACTCCAATACCAGGGCCTTCAGGAGCAAATACATCCCCATTTTTGTCAATCGCGTCAAGATCATCATTGTAATCTAAATATACTTTAGATTTTGTAGTTTTCACATTAGGATGAACCAAACCTAATTCATAAAAATTAGTGTTCCTAATTGCAGACATTACATGCCTATGAACGGGTCCAGGTCCATGAAGCTCCATATCAAGTCCAAATCCTTCTGAAGCATTAGCAATTTTAATCGCACCTGTAATACCTCCGTCCTCATGTGCTCCACATCGAACATAATCCGTTGCATCAGCTACAATGAAATCCACATGTTGTTCTAAGAGTCGAATGTGTTCCGTTTGTAGAAGAGGTGTTTTTACCATTTGTCTCAATTTTCTATGTGCAAATTGAGACACTCCATTATCCTGAAAAGGATCTTCCCACCAAAAAAAATTTGCTTCATCACAAGCTTTACCAAGTTTTAATGCATCTCCAAAATTCTTTATTTCGCATGCGGGATCAATTAATAAATCCAACTTACCTGCAAATTTTTCACCTAGATTTAGTACATTTTCTACTTCACGTTCTATATTATTTCTAGCCAACCCCCAACCGTGCACCTTAAAAGCCTTATATCCCATCTCGAGACATCTTTGAGCAAAATTTTCAAAATCTTTTGGGGTTGTTAAACCTCCATTTTCATCTCCATGAAGAGTAGAAGCATAAGCTTTTAATGGTCGTCTTTCTCCTCCAAGAAGACGATACAATGGTTCATCATAAAATTTTCCAGCTATATCCCAAAGACATATGTCTATAATACCCATTCCAAGCATAGCCCAATGACGGGATCCTCTTTTTAAATCGTTATATATAGGTTCTCTAGCAAGTGCATCTTTTCCTATTAAATATGGTGCTACAATTTTGATTTCTGCTAAAGAAGGACCTCCATCAAAAGCATGTTCCCCTACTATCCCTTTATTAGTATGTATCCTCAGGATTGTACCTGAAGCGTTCTGTTTAGCTCCTGGTTCATATACAGTATTAAAGGTATTGTAGTCTTTACCTAAATCTTCAAGTGTATAAGAAAAGTGAATTGCCTCTACTTTTGTGATAATTGGTGATTCTTTCATTTCTAGTCCTTCATTCTTAATCTTATTTTGTAATACTTAATTTCTTTATTTTTTTATAAAAATTAAAATTATGGGTAGTATAATATATAGTTTTTTCACATAAAACAATTGGCAGTAATTAACTACGTAAGAAATTTGATCACTTTATTATTTTGGTTGCAGTTGACATACTTTCTATAGCATCCCAATTCCAATCTACTCCCATTCCAGGTCCTTTAGGAACATCAACCATTCCATTGGAATCTACCCTATCTAAACCATCAGAGTAATTGTCTCCAAAAATTTCTTGTGGCATTTGTAAACATTCTACATCGGGATGAACCCAAACCATTTCATAGTAATTAGAATTTATTAAAGAAGACATTACATGTCTTTGCGCAGGTCCTATTCCGTGTATTTCAATATCTGTTCCCAAGTTTTCCGCAACAGAGGCAAGTTTTATAGTTCCAGTAATACCGTCTGAGAATCCCCCGTTAACATTACCTCTAATAAAATCTGTGGCACCAGAAACAAGCATATTAACTTTTGCTGGGATACCTGCAACTTTCTCTCCTTGAAGCAAGGGAGTATCGAGAAATTCTCTCAGTTTCTCGTGAGCTGAATTACTTGTCCCTCCACCCAAATAATAGAGGTCCTCTATCCAGTAAAATCCTGCTTCATCACATGCTCTTCCAACTTTTAAAGCATCTGCAAAAGTTGAAAAATAATTAAATGAATCTAACATAAGATCCATTTTCCCCCCCACTCTGTTGGCCACTGCATGAATTAAGTCAATATGATCTTGAATATTAGGTTTAGGGTAGGGATGTATCTTAAATCCTTTATAACCAATTTCAAAACAGTGCTGTGCAAAATCAGCATACGATTCTGGTGTTGACAACCCGCCTTTTATACCTTCTATACCACCATTCATTGTACTTGCATATGCAGGCAATTTTGTCCTATTTCCTCCTAGCAGTTCTGAAACTGAAAGATTTGTTAATTTTCCAAAAATATCCCATAGAACTATATCTAATGCACCATTTTGACCGCCTAAATGAAATAAATTAAATTCATGAAAAATTTCTTCTCTAGAAAGAGGGTTTTTTCCTATAACATAAGGAGCAATTCCTGAGATATCTACATTAAGTGGATAAGTACCTACAACACCAACATCAGTATAAATATTTGTCAAATAAACTGTTTGTGGAAGATTTTTACCTGGATTATAAGTCATCCATTGAGAATTTTTATCACGACCTATATCCTTAATTTCTGACTCAACTTTATATATTTTAATTTTAGTTATTTTTGTAGATTTCATTACATTTCTAAAAGACTTTGTTTGGCATGATTCTACTATTATTTGTAGAAGTTGTAAATTCAGTACTTTTCTAATTAACTGAATCTAAGATGGGAAAAATCTTTTATATTTATTTCTGATGTTTCGGATGTTATTAGGTCAGATAATATTTTACCCATCCCTGGGCCTAACAAAATTCCTTGTCTTCCTGCTCCGGATCCAATAAAAAGATTGTTATAGATATTCGATTGAGAAATAATAGGTAATTTATCAATAGTTAGAGGTCTAAGACAAGCAGTTTGGTGTATTAACTGAGAATCTTCCAAAAAAGGAAAAATTTCAACAACAGAAGATAATATTTCATTCCTAGCTTCAAAAGTGGGAATTTCATCAAAGCCAACATCTTCTTCAGTTGTTCCAGCCCAAATCAATCCATCTTGTTTGGAAGTTACATAATTAGAACCCCAATGAAACCCTAAATTTATCTTCTGATCACTTTTAAGTCTTATAATTTGTCCTTTTAATGGTCTAATGGGAATATTGTTGCCAAACCACTTGGAGAATTCATTCGACCAAGGACCAGCAGCTATTATGAAATTTTTTGCAAATACTTCTGTTCCATTTGTCAAAACAACGTTTTTAACTTTATTGTTTTTTACAATCAATTCATTTATTTTAGAATTGATGAATTTTGCTCCTTTTTTTTCAGCAGCAGTTAATAATGAAAGAGAAAATTTATAAGGATCTAATCCACTAGATGATTTCGATATTAGGCCATAAATAACGTTGGGGCCCAGTCGAGAATCTATTTTCTCCAAATCTTTTCTATCACACCATTCGTATTCATTAGAGAATTTTTTATATATTTCATACAGCCTGTCTTTTTCTATATCATTTATAGCCAAATCAATATTTGGATATATTCTAAAGCCATAATCAATACCTGAAACATCTGGGAGAGCATCAGCCAGCAAAGTATGAAGTTTATATGAATATCTACTTATTTTGTGATAAGACGAATTTGGATCAAGTCCAATTGTGGGAGTTATTCCACCATAAGCAAATCCTGAAGCATGACTAGCTATAGAATCTTTTTCTATTATCGCTACAGATGCTCCTGAGTTTGATAAATAAAAGGCTGAAGCTGAACCAACCACTCCTCCACCAATAATTATCACATCGTAATTTGTTTTCATGATAAATTCGTTAGTGTGATAAAAAATTATACATCATAACAAGTGAGAATAAGATTTTTTATCTAGAAATTAAATGTTTTTTTATTGCGATTTATAAAATAAACTAACGACAACATAACTGGAACTTCCACCAAAACACCTACTACTGTTGCTAAAGCTGCTCCAGAATTGATACCAAATATTCCAATAGCTACTGCGACAGCTAATTCAAAAAAATTAGAGGTCCCTATTAAACATACAGGAGCAGCTATCTTATTTGGTAATTTTAAAATATAAGAAGCAAAATAAGTGATAAAAAATATTCCATATGTTTGTATTAATAGTGGGATAGATATTAGAACAATTATCAAAGGTTTTGAAATAATTATTTCTCCTTGAAACCCAAATAGAATAATCACAGTAAATAGTAACCCTATAATGGTTAAAGGCTTCATACGAGTATTAAATATATTTATTTTTTCCAATTTATTTTTGAAAATTAATTGTCTAGTTATATAACCCATTAGCAAAGGAATAATTACATATAAAACAATAGACAATATTAATGTTCCCCAAGGAACGTATATATTAGTTATTCCCAATAATAAAGCTGCCAAAGGGGCAAATGCAAAAATCATAATTAAATCATTAATAGAAACTTGTAATAAGGTATAATTTGGATCGCCATCTGTTAGATTGCTCCATACAAAAACCATGGCTGTGCATGGGGCAACACCAAGTAGTATCATACCTGCAATATATTGAGATGCTTCAATATCTGTAACAAAATTTGAAAATATAATTTCAAAAAAAATGATCCCTAATCCAGCCATTGAAAAAGGCTTTATTAACCAATTGACAATAAGTGTCAACACTAGCCCTTTAGGTTGTCTAGTTATTTGTTTTACTGAAGAAAAATCTACATTGACCATCATTGGGAAAATCATAACCCAAATAAAAAAAGCTATTAAGAAATTAACGCTTGAGTATTCAAATTTAGAAATTTCTATAAAAATATTTGGGAATATGTTTCCACCTATTGTTCCTATAATGATTGACAACAATACCCAAATTGATAAATATTTTTCAAATCTTCCCAAACTATCCTTCTTTAATATATTTTATTGATTAAAATTTTACAGAAATAAAAGTACAATTCGATAAATGAAAGTTAAAACTCCGTAATAATTATATGCTAAGTATTATAAGTTCTTTTATACCTCACAATGATAAGAATTACGTGAGTTTTTGGGCTTCAAGTTTTTTTATATATACAATCAGATTCTTGGACTTTGCAATAATTGCTTGGTTATTAACGAATGTTATTGAAAATCCTGCAAGTGTGGGATTATTAATTTTTTTCAAATTTATTCCTATGCTTTTTGTTGGACTGTTTACAGGATGGTTAGCAGACAAATATTTAAGATCAAGAATAATAAAAATCTCAATTATTCTAACATCAATTTATCTGTTAGTTTGGTACTTATATTTGTCATATTTTTCACCTACAGAAAATATAATTTTACTTTTGGTATTTGTATCTGGGGTTATAATTTCTGTAGATAGGGCTTCTAGGACATCTTATTTGTCTAATATAGTCAACAAAAAATATCTGAGAAAAGTTCTAGCCTTAGATGTTTTTGCAACAAATTTATCTTGGTTTCTTGGGCCCAATATTGCTTCACTTTTATTTGAATATCTTTCATACGCTAATATTTATATGTTATTAGCAATAATAAATTTATTTAATTTACTTCTATTATTAAAAATTCCTAAATTAGACTTGAAAAAAACCGTACATTTATCTGGAATTACTGAAGGAATTAAATTCGCTTCCAAAAATAAGATTATTTTAGGTACATTATTAATTTTAGGAATTGGAAATTTTACGGCATTTACTTTCGAATCCATGACACCTTATTTTGCAAAATTTATTTTCAATACATCTCCTAAACAATTTAATTTTATGTTATCTTTACAAGGATTAGGTGCATTGGTTGGATCTTTGATATTTCTACCTTTAGTAGGCAGAATGAATTACCAAGGAATAGTTTTTGTTTTGGCAACTATAATGCTATTATTAGGATCTATAATATTTTCAACAGTAGATGTCTTTTTATTGGCATGTTTTGTTCTGTTTGCTTTAGGGGTAATAATGCCATTATTTACGAACATGCATACAATGATTCTTATGTCACAAACTCCAAATCAACTAAGAGGGAGAATTCAGGGATTTCAACAATTAGGAATAAGCATGTTCCCGATTGGTAGTTTAACTCTAGCATTTATTGCGAACCAAATAGGAATAATAGATTCAATGAAAGTATTTTCAATCACTGGTCTTATACTTGTTTTTTTTGTTTGGATAATATTTAGATCATTGAATAATAGGATCAAACCATAGTATTCTTAAATAATACCCATACTGAGAGAAGATTCCATTGAAAAAAAAATATTTGATCATTCCTATAATAGCCACATTGCTGTTTTCTTGTACTAGCGAAACAAATGACAATAAATCAAATCCAGAAATCAGAAACCAACTAACATACGAAGTCTTATCAGAAAGAAATTTATCTAACAATAATATATCTAAGTCAAATGTTTTTACAATAAGTGGAATAGGATCTGTAAAACAAAAAGCAGATTTTGCTATAGTACACTTAGGAGTTGAAAGCAGAGAAACAAATATCAAATCTGCTTTGGAAAATGTAAATTTAAACGTAAGAAAAATAATTGAAATAGCAGATAATTTAGGTGTTGAACAAAATAATATTATTACTGATAAATTTTCTATAAGACCAGTTGAAAGATGGATAGAAAAGAAAGATGAATATGGTGGCACTTACAATAGTCCTGAAATCATAGCCTACGAAGTTTCAAACCAAATTAGGATTACTATAGAGGGAGAAGACAAAGAAACTATTATTCCGGACTTAATAGATAAATCTGCTATAGAAACTCAAGATTTTTTCAGATTGTTCAATGTTGAGTTTATGGTAAAAGATCTAGAAGATTCTTTAAATCTCGCGAGAAATAAAGCAGTAGAAGATGCACTAAACAAAAGCGAACTGTTTGAGAAAAGCTTAGGAATCGAACTAGGAAAATTAGTTTTCTTTGAAGAAATACATAGTTCAAACTATTCAGAGAATAACAAGAATATTGGAATGATGAGGATGGCAGCTGAACCATTCCCATCTTCTAGTGTGTTTGCAGGAGAAAACGAAATAATTAGTGAAATAAATTTAGGATTCGAAATAAAATAGATGTTTATTTAAAGTTCAAAGTCATCCTAAAGAATTCTTTTTCAACATTATTCTCAATTTTATTAGTGATTTTTATATCTTGAAAAAAATTTAATTCAGAAAAAATTTCATATTTATATTTATCATCTAATAACACGTCAACATAAATTTTCAAGGGATCTTTTTCTAATATAGATTCAATAGTTTTCTCAACCAAATTATGAAAGTCATTTTTATAAAAATGATTATAAAAACCATCTATTCTATATATTTTTGGCATTTCCTCTTGATAAGTACTGATGCCATAAATTTGATTATTGACATTATGCATACAATACCAATTTCCATTTTTCTTTAATAATGAATTAAATTTCTCATAAAGGCTTAAACAATTAGATCTTTCTAGTTCACCAAAAATTCCAACATTTATGTCACTGTATATAAACTTTTTGTTTGATAAAACGAAGGGAATAAGAGGTAACCTAAAATAAGGATTTCCTTCAGAGATACTAAGTTTTTCTGAAGATATATAATTTTCTTCCACAAAATTTTCAAAACTTATATTATTGACAGAATTAAACATAACTAAAGAATTAGTGATTTTTTTCCATCCTAATCTTTCATAAATTTTCGCAGCTACAGGATTAGTAGTCCCCAGAAAATTTCCCTGAGCATTAGATTTAGAAAAAAAATCATCCCTAGCTAATTTACATAGATTTGTTGCATAGTTTCTTCCTCGAGAATCTATTCTAGTACAGACTTCTCCTAATCCAGAAACTGTGGAGTTATCTTTTGGGAAAATCAAAATAACTGATGACAAAAATTCAGAATCTATTTCAATAGAATAAAGATTGATTTGATTTATGTTTTTTTCAGATCCGCTAAGTAGTGTTTTATCTACATCAACATTATCTTCATTATCAAATCCGTTATTAAACCATAGGTTATACAAACCATTAATTTTTTCTTCAGCAATTGGTATAATATAATTTTTTTTCATTTATTGATAAAATTGTAAATATAATAATATATATTTTTATACTAAAATAAATCATCTACAATGAACAAAAAAGATAATTTGGTCTGGATGGATTTAGAGTTTACAGGTCTATCAGATGATCAATTAATAATTGAAACTGCGTGCATAATTACTGACAAAAATCTTGATATTTTGGAAGAAGGTCCTAATTTAATAATTTATAGATCTCAAGAAGAATTAGATAGAATAGAGGCTTGGCCATTAAAAGTTCACACTGAATCCGGGTTATTAGAAAAGGTAAAAAAATCTAAAATAAAAATTTCTGAAGCCGAAAAAATAAATATAGATTTTATTTCAAAGTGGGTAGAAAAAAAGGAAGGATTATTGTGTGGAAATTCTATTCATATTGATAGGAAATACATAAGAAAAGAAATGCCTGTTCTAGATGATTATCTCCATTATAGAATGATAGATGTATCTTCTTTCAAAGAGGTTATTAAAAGATGGTTTAAACCCATAAAAAATGAGCCTCAAAAACAAAATACTCATCAAGCTTTGGATGATATAAAGGAAAGCATTGAAGAGTTGAGATGGTATAAAGAAAACTATTTTAAATTATGAACAAAATAGATCAAAAAGAATATAAACTACGAAGACAAAATCTGTTTAATCATATGGATGAAAATTCCTTGCTTATTGTAAGTGGAGCAACTGAAAAAGTACGAAATAATGATGTACATTATGAATTTCGACAAGATTCTAATTTTTGGTATTTAACTGGTTTGGAAGAGCCAGATGCCATAATGATTATGCTAAAAAAAGACTCTACAAAATATATATTATTTTTACAACAGAAAAAAATTGAAGAAGAGGTTTGGAATGGTTACAAAATAGGAACTGAAAAAGCTAAATCATATTTTTTAGCAGATGAATCTTATGAAAACAATCAACTAGATAAACTTTCAGAATTAATTTTATCTTGTGAAAAAATTTACTACAATTTAGGTTCTTCAAAGAATATTGATGAAATAATTTTTGAAGGAATAGGAAATTTAAGAAAAACAAAATCTAGAACAGGAATACCTAATCCATTAATTATGGATCCTACTATTTTAATTGATTCCATGAGATTAATAAAAAGTAAAAATGAAATCAGTATGATAAGAAAAGCTATAGATATAACTTCAAATGGATTTAGTGAAGCCATCAAATATACTACTTCAGGAAAGTATGAATTTGAAATTCAAGTAATGTTGGAAAAAGAATTTAGATTATCTGGTGCAAAACGCAATGGTTATCCTTCAATAATTGCATCTGGAAAGAATTCATGTATTCTTCACTACATCAGTAACAATGCAAAATTGAAAAAAGATTCATTATTATTAATTGATGCTGGTTCAGAGTGGGATTATTATTCTGCAGATGTTACAAGAACATGGCCAGTTAATGGAAAGTTCTCAAGTGAAGAAAAGGATATTTATCAAATAGTTCTTGAAGCAAATATAAATGCCATTGAAGAATGTAAGATAGGTAATTCTATAAATGATCCTCACATGAAGGCATTAAATACCATGATTGATGGACTTATACATCTAAACATTCTTTCAGAATCTGTAGAAGAAATAATAGAAAAAAAATTATATGCTCCTTTTTATATGCATTCTACTTCTCATTGGTTGGGATTAGATGTACATGATGCTGGAAAATATAAGGATACAGATAATAACTTTACACAGTTTGAGGAAGGTATGATATTAACTATTGAACCAGGTTTGTACTTTGGAGATATGGCTCAAAATATAACTGAAAAATATAAAAATATTGGGATCCGAATTGAAGACGATATTTTAATAACCGAATCAGGACCAAAGAACATGACTAAAAAGATACCTAAGGAAATTAATGACTTAGAAATAATGATTAGTGCTTAACAAAATTATTTTTGTAATAATTAAATCATCTATCTTGAACTGAACCATCAAATCCAATTGGAGTATCCAATACTTTTGGAGTCTCGCCTTGAGTTAAAGTTTTTTCATTAAGTGTAATTCCCAAACCAGGTCCTTCGGGGACAATCAAATATCCATTATCAAGTGTTATTGGATTTTCAATAAGATCACTTTTTGGAGGTTTATCCTCTCCTGTATATTCCTGCAAAGCAAAATTTGGAATAGACGCATCAAGTTGTACACAAGCAGCTGTAGACACAGGAGAAAGAGGATTATGAGGAATTACTTTAACATGATGAGATTCTGCCATTGCAGATATTTTCTTACATCCACTGATTCCTGCAGCCAAGCATAAGTCCGGTCTAATATAACTTGTAGCTTTTGCTTCTAATAATTGTTGAAATTCATATATGCTTGTAAATCTCTCCCCTGTAGCAATGGGTATATTACAATTTTTTTGAATATCAGCCATCAAATTTGGAGAATCTGGAAGCATAGGGTCTTCGTAAAAAAAAGGAGAAAACTGTTCTAATTGTTTGCCTAAACTAATTCCTTCAGCAGGACTCATTTGTCTATGAATTTCTACACAAACATCTACTGAATCTCCTACAGCTTCTCTCAATGCTCCGACATTTTTAACTGATTCTGAAGCCCATTCTGTAAAGGATTTATGCATAACAAATTCATCACTATAAGGTGAAAATCTAACAGCAGTAAATCCTTTTTCTACAGCTGATAAAGCATCCTCAACTAAAGCATCAGTTGTTCCGTGTTTTGATTTTGAATTGGAATTATACATCCCAACATGCATATAGCACCTAACTTTATCTCTTGTTTTACCTGATAAAAGTTCATATATAGGGACTCCAAACCTTTTACCTTTTATGTCCCAAAGTGCGATATCAATAGCAGAAAGAGCACCTTGTACAACAGAACCCATAAAATGACTCGATCTATATAACCATTGATAGTGATGTTCAATAAGAGAAGGATCCTTACCTATAAGATATGGTTCCATAGTTTCAATCATTGTTTTTGTTGGTCTTTGCCAGCCATGCACTCCACCTTCTCCAATACCTATGGTTCCGTCTTCACAATAAATTTTAATTAATAACCATCTATTCCATAATATTGTTTCTATCTTTTCAATTTTGGTTTTTTTCATTTAAAACTCCTTATTTTAATCTTTTATATGATAAATAAATTGCTATTCCAAGCCCAACTATAGGCACAGGACCATAAAAAAATTGCTGCCACCATATTAAATATTGAGGATAAATCACTTTAAAAAGCATATATATACAAATCCACAAAAATAGTGTGGATAACGCAGAAATAACTGGAAAAAATTTATTTATTTTTTTATAACTTACTCTTTTTACTACTTCTCCCACAGAAGCACCTGAAGCAACTAAAAAAATTAATGTTAAAATTTTAAAAAATGTTTCACTTATTTCTTGATATTTACCTAAAAATTCATTGTTCAAGGCCATAATTAAACCTAGAGTGTACAAAAAAGCTAGCAAAAAGGAAAAAGGTAGACTTACACAAAATATTTTAAAATAATCAAAGACATTTACTATTAATATATGTGGCGTACCTATCAAACCACATTCTTTACATTTTATACCTACAAGTGAATCTATTGTGCATTTATTACAAACTGGTTTATTACACCTTGAACAAGAAAGACCCGTAGGAATTTCTTTATGATAAAAACAATTCTTTTCCATTAGCTATTTTCTCTATCAAATAATATTCTGTTGATTATTATTTTGTAATTAACTTTATTATAGTTTGTTATTCCTAAACTACGTCTTATAAGTATAAAAAAACATAATAACAATAGTATTAAACCATAAATCTTGTAATCATCCCCTAAGAAATTCATATTTACAATAAAAGTCAAACTTAAGAAACTTATAAACCATGGTAAGGCACTATCTCTAAATCTATTAATAATCCATATTAAGATAAATAATGATAAAAGATATGCAAATAATATATAAGAGAGACCTAAAATAATTCCAATAGCTACGGTTATTCCTTTACCACCTCTTAAACCGATAAAAATAGACCAATTGTGACCAATCAACAAAAATATTAAAATAAACAATAATTTTGAATCGAAAAGTTGAATGAA
>ENA-UPTF01000445-UPTF01000445.1-marine-metagenome-genome-assembly--contig:-NODE-445-length-29496-cov-2.386621_pt1 | contig 29496 bp, 24 predicted proteins | sample MGYA00238166_ERZ767019 | MGnify/ENA primary metagenome ERZ767019 (study PRJEB28930, sample SAMN06266391) | marine metagenome | isolation source: Sea water from 250 m depth | place: Atlantic Ocean | study... | reverse complement strand
ACGTATGGCAGAAATTCAGTATGGAGTTATTCCAGCATTGGAACAGAAGCTCGAAGCTGCAAAGGAAGCGGAAGCTGCTGAAAAGCAGCTATTACGTAACCGGGTTTCAGAAGAGGAGATAGCTGACATTGTTTCCCGTGCAACTGGTATTCCTGTGAGTAAAATGCTGCAAAGTGATAAGCAGCGTCTGTTAGACATGGAAGATGCATTACATCGTCGCGTAATTGGGCAAGAAGAGGCAATCGCTGCTGTGGCTAATGCGGTGCGGCGTTCGCGCTCTGGATTATCCGATCCGAACCGACCAAATGGTTCTTTCTTATTTCTTGGTCCAACTGGTGTTGGTAAAACTGAGCTGTGCAAAACACTGGCAGAATTCCTTTTTGATACCGAAGATGCCATGGTGCGTATCGATATGTCTGAGTTTATGGAACAGCATTCAGTAGCAAGGTTAATTGGAGCACCTCCGGGTTATGTGGGTTATGAGGAAGGGGGTTATCTCACAGAAACAGTTCGCAGACGACCTTATTCTGTATTGCTGTTGGATGAAGTAGAAAAGGCCCATCCGGATGTTTTTAATATATTGTTACAGGTAATGGATGATGGCCGTTTAACTGATGGCCATGGCCGTACTGTAGACTTTAGTAATACTGTCATCGTGATGACTTCAAACTTGGGGTCGGATCGCATTCAGGATTTTATGGCAAAAGGAGCTGTAGATGAAAAATCTTATGAGCACGTCAGGGAGATGGTTTTTGCTGCAGTTGTAAAACATTTCTCGCCAGAATTCGTAAACCGTATCGATGAATCTGTAGTGTTCCATCCTTTAGATCAGGAACAGATTCGCGGTATCGCAGAAATCCAAATTACACGTTTAAATCAACGCCTAGTTGACAGTGAGCTCGGCATTCAGGTGAGCAAGGAAGTGCTGGATCACATTTCTAAGATTGGGTATGACCCTGTGTATGGGGCTAGACCGTTGAAGCGGGCCATCCAGAACTGGATTGAGAATCCACTAGCACAGGAAGTCCTCAAAGGTGAGTACGTTCCCGGGGATCGAATCGCTGTGGAGCTTAATTCTGCGAATGAGCTGCTATTTGGCAATGTGATTCTAGATGAGCCTCAGGCAGTGGCCTGACCCTCGGATATCGCCCAAAGCCTCCATAAACGCTTGACTTTCCTCAAATAACTGGGAGAATCCGTCTGCTTGAGTGCAGGAGGATTTGGTGTACCCCAAATTTTCCTGCTGCAGTCTGAATTCGCCGCAACCTGGCTTTCCTGCAGACTGCTGTCTAGGTGACCGACAACTCCACCTAAGGCTTCTATCACGTTATCGCGTACGGGGCCGACATGAAGCAATGCCAGACCGTTTGGATGCGGGGTGGGATGCGGGTGTCGAAACTAACTAATTATGTATTGGAGTTGCAGCAGGCTGTCATGGTCTATGCTGTTATTGGTTGTTTGGATTCAGACCAAACTGAATTGAAAGGGATGTGAAAGGAAAGAGAGGCAAGAAAAGTGGACCAACTATCTGGTGGTGAGATGCTCATTCGTGCACTGCACGATGAAGGTGTCGAAATCATATTTGGCTATCCTGGTGGAGCCGTTCTTCATATCTACGATGCGATTTTTCATCAGGATAAAGTAGAACATATCCTCGTGCGCCATGAGCAGGCTGCAACCCATGCGGCCGATGGTTATGCACGATCAAGCGGTAAGCCAGGTGTGGTGCTAGTCACTTCTGGTCCTGGTGCAACTAATGCGGTTACAGGCATCGCTACTGCTTACATGGATTCGATTCCAATGATCGTTATCTCTGGGCAAGTCGATAGCAAAATGATAGGTACCGACGGTTTCCAAGAAACCGACATGGTTGGTATTTCTCGCCCAGTAGTAAAGCACAGCTTTATGGTGCGGGAAGCACAAGATATTCCGCATATTGTTAAAAAAGCGTTTCATATTGCTGCAACTGGGAGACCTGGCCCGGTTGTAATCGATATTCCTAAAGACGTAACTGATCCAAAAGTTAAGCAGCCTTATGAATATCCTGAAGATATAAAACTACGATCTTATGCTGTTCCAGCAAAAGGGCATTCCGGTCAAATCAAGAAAGCTGTCGATGCGTTGCTTACTGCCAAGAGACCAATGATTTATTCCGGTGGCGGAGTTATTCAAGGGAGCGGCTCCAGACAATTAATTGAGCTTACCCGTAAACTCGGCTTCCCTATTACTAACACGCTGATGGGGCTTGGCGCATACCCTGCATCTGACAAACAATTCCTCGGCATGCTGGGCATGCATGGAACCTACGAAGCGAATATGGCCATGCATTATTGCGATGTTTTATTAGGTATAGGTGCTCGCTTTGATGATCGGGTGACGAATTCAGACACATCGAAGTTTTGTCCTGATGCAACTATCTTGCATGTGGACATTGATCCTGCAGCAATTTCTAAAACTGTAACTGCAGATGTGCCAATCGTTGGATCAGTGGTTCCTGTTTTAGAAGAGATGATGGACCAAATCGATAAGTCTGATAAGAAGGTTGATAAACAGGCGTTAGAAGTCTGGTGGAATCAAATTGATAAGTGGCGTGAAAAAGATTGCTTAAAGGTCACGCCATCTGCTGAAGGCATTATCATGCCCCAGGACGCTGTAAAGGCGGTTTTCGAGATCACCAAAGGAGAGGCATACGTTTCGTCCGATGTTGGCCAGCACCAAATGTTTGCCGCACAGTACTACGGTTTTGATAAGCCTCGCCGTTGGATAAATTCGGGAGGATTAGGAACTATGGGTTTCGGCTTTCCGGCAGCTATGGGTGTGCAGTTTGCTTATCCCGATGCAATTTCAGTCTGTATAACTGGCGAAGGATCTTTCCTGATGAACCAACAAGAATTTGCCACCTGTATGCAGTATCAGCTACCAATTAAGATCATCTGTTTGAATAACCAGGCCCTCGGCATGGTTAAACAGTGGCAAGACATGCAATATGGCGGTCGACATTCTCACAGTACTTATGCTGAATCGTTGCCTGATTTCTCAAAACTTGCTGAAGCCTATGGTCACGTTGGCATAAAGATTGAGAAAGCGGGAGAACTCTATCCGAAGTTGGAAGAAGCCTTTGCATTTAAAGACAAGCTAGTGTTTGTCGATGTCTTAGTGGATCCGAACGAACACGTTTATCCGATGGCGATCAAAGGCGGAGCTATGAAGGACATGGTTCTTAGCAAGTCAGAGAGGACCTGAGATGAGACATATAATTTCAGTATTAATGGAGAATGAACCAGGCGCTCTCTCCCGAGTTGTTGGTCTTTTCTCTCAGAGAAATTACAACATCGATTCCTTAACGGTAGCACCGACGGAAGATCAATCTTTGTCTCGCCTCACTCTAACAACGAGCGGAGACGATGCGCGTATTGAACAGATTACCAAGCATCTAAACAAGATCATCGATGTCGTGAAGCTAGTCGATTTAACCGAGGGTGCACACATTGAGCGGGAATTAATGCTTATAAAAGTTAAAGCGGTTGGTGCTCAACGGGCGGAAGTAAAACGCAGTGTCGATATTTTTCGCGGTTCAGTTGTAGATTTAACCGCAAACGTTTTCACCATTCAGCTCACCGGGACCGGTGACAAACTCGATGCATTTATCGCGGCCCTTGGTGACAATGTGGTGCTGGAAGTTGCCAGAACTGGGGTTTCCGGAATTTCTCGTGGCGAAAAAACATTAGCGCTCTGATTTCTTAGAAAAAGCTCGTCGTAAACTTTTTCTCAATCGTCTTCAATTTGGTGACGCAGAAGCAAGGTTTTTCTGATGAATTGAAGGCTCGTATTGGTTTCCTTAACATCGCATATTTCCATGCTCAGTCAGAGCGTTTCTCTAGTTATTTAAATTACACTAGATTGCCTTTTTCATTGCGGTCATATGCTTTCTTAGTTCTTTTCCGACTACTTCGATCGGGTGTGCGCGAATCTTATCGTTAACGGCGATTAATTCCGCGTTGTCCACGCCTGAGTTTGATAATTCCAACCCTTTGCCTATTACATCTGTATCGATCTTTTTCATGAAGTCCGCAAGTAAAGGCATAGATTCATGGGAGAACAAGTAGCAACCATATTCCGCAGTATCGGAAATCACCTTATTCATTTCATAAAGTTTCTTTCTGCCAATCAAGTTGGCAATCAATGGAACTTCATGCAGTGATTCATAGTAGGCAGATTCCTCGATAATGCCGCTATCGGTCATGGTCTCAAATGCTAATTCAACTCCTGCCTTGATCATGGCAATCATTAGAATGCCATTGTCGTAATACTCCTGTTCGCTGATTTCTACATCTCCCGCTGTTGATTTCTCGAAGGCAGTTTCCGCTGTCGCTTCGCGCCAGGTTAGAAGCTTCTTATCATCATCGGCCCAGTCTTCCATCATCCCTCTGGAAAAATTGCCGGTAATAATGTCATCCATGTGCTTTTGATAGAGCGGTGCCATAAGTTCTTTTAGTTCGTCTGCCAATTCTGTTGCAACTATTTTTGCTGGATTGGAGAGGCGATCCATCATGTTAGTAATACCGCCTTGCTTTAAGCCTTCAGCAACAGTTTCCCAACCATGTTGCACAAATTTTGACGCGTAACCTTCGTGGATTCCTTTTTCGATCATTTTATCGAAGCAAAGCAGAGAACCAGTTTGTAACATTCCGCAGAGAATCGTTTGCTCTCCCATTAAGTCTGATTTCACTTCTGCAATGAAAGATGATTCCAATACACCGGCTCGATGACCACCAGTTGCGGCAGCATAGGCTTTAGCGATATCCATTCCATCGCCATTAGGATCATTTTCTGCGTGCACTGCGATTAAGGTAGGGACACCAAATCCGCGTTTATACTCTTCACGCACTTCTGTACCCGGACACTTAGGAGCCACCATGACTATCGTTAAATCATCACGAATCTGCATTCCTTCCTCGACAATGTTAAATCCGTGGGAGTACGCGAGACACGCACCATTCTTCATGAGTGGCATTATTTGTTCTACGACAGAGGTGTGTTGTTTATCTGGAGTCAGATTTAGTACCAGGTCGGCAGCAGGAATAAGATCCTCATAAGTGCCTACAGAAAATCCATTCTCAGTCGCGTTTTTCCATGAAGCGCGTTGTTCGCTAATTGCGGCTTCGCGCAAAGCGAAGGAAACATCGAGACTGCTATCTCGGATGTTCAATCCTTGGTTCAGACCTTGTGCACCGCAACCAACGATCACGACTTTCTGGCCGACTAATTTATTAACGCCATCGCTGAACTCCGATTGGTCCATAAAGCGACATTTGCCCAATTGTTCCAGCTGAAGCCGAAGGGGCAGCGTATTAAAGTAATTCATGGATTCGCTCCGTATTTTATGATCAGCTTTCTCTCCGGAAAGCCAGGTTTTTTTAGTGAGGCGCGATCATATAGCATCTCTAAAGTTGGGTAAAATGTTAAAAATAGTGTCTCAGGCCTATGCTTTGGCCTGTATAATCCTAGAACCGTTGAATTTGAGCATATAAGGATTCCGTGAGCAACGAAGACCAAGATACAGAGTCTGAAAGTATTCTGCCGATTGATGAGCATGAGGAGATAGTATCCGAAGGCGGCAAGAAGGTGCGCCGCCGCGGTGTGTATCTATTGCCTAATTTATTCACTTTGGCGGCACTGTTTGCTGGCTTTTACGCTGTAATAGCCGGGATGTCTGGTAATTTTAATGAGGCAGGTTGGGCCATATTGGTTGCAGCTGTTTGCGATGGGCTGGATGGTAGAATCGCCAGGCTCACAGGAACACAATCCGCATTTGGCGCAGAGTTCGACAGCCTTTCTGATATGGTTTCTTTTGGGGTAGCGCCAGCTCTCATTATGTTTAGCTGGGGATTTGCACCGCTAGGTCAAGTGGGTTGGGCGGCAAGCTTCATTTATATGTCATGTGCTGCATTAAGACTTGCTCGCTACAACGTGCAATTGGGAACTGTAGATAAAAGATTCTTCCTGGGATTGCAGAGCCCCATGGCAGCTGGTCTAGTTGCTGGTGTGCCTTGGGTTGGCTTTCGTTACGGTGTCGAGATTACGCCTCTAGTAGCTTATTTATGCGCTATTCTCACTATTTTTACTGGTCTTCTAATGATCTCGAATTACAAGTATTTCAGTTTTAAAGAGTTGAATTTCAAAGGCACCGTACCTTATATGGTATTTGTCTTTACAATAGTATTATTAGTGCTAATTGCTCAGAGCCCCCATGAAGTTCTTGTATTGACGTGCGTAATCTATGCGACTTCTGGTCCTGCGAGTTGGCTATACAGAACCCGTTTTAAAAGCGCTAAGAAAGAAGAAAGCACAGATCAGAAAGAACAGGAAGAATCTGAGGCGGCCGGATAGCTTCAATTATTTTCAACTATAGAAAAAATAAATTGCATTAATTTATTAATGCAATAGAAGACAAGAGTAGATAATTAATTCAAACCTGTCTTATCTTTTATGGAGACAGGAAAACCAAACAACAGGTAAATACCATGTTAATCAAAAGACCATCAGACATTAAACCTTCAGAGATCACTCCTGAAGGTGTTTACAAGAACCGACGTGATTTTATGTTCGATGGCGGTAAAGCATTACTCGGCGCAGCAGGCGCACTTCCTTCAATTGCCAATGCTCAGAACGGAGAGGCTTTAAAAGCACGTGCGCCTGCTGCAATGCGGAGATCTCCGCCAGCAGCATGGTGGGCCGAGAAATTTCAAAACATTAAACCAGCTCCTGATAGAGAGCCCTATTTTACTGGTGAAACACTCACGCCTTATGAAGATGTCACTATCTATAATAATTTTTATGAATTCGGCATGGATAAGTCTGATCCTGCCACCCGTTCTGGTGAATTCAAAACTGATCCCTGGTCAGTTGAAATTACTGGTGAAGTTGAAAAACCTGGAACCTACCACTTAGAAGACATTATTAAGCCGCACGATATAGAAGAGCGTATTTATAGACTGCGCTGCGTAGAGGCTTGGTCCATGGTAATTCCGTGGATTGGATTTCCTTTAGCCGATCTTATAAAGCGGTTCGAACCAACATCCAATGCGAAGTTTGTAGAATTCGAAACAATCGTTGACACTGAAACAATGCCTGGAATAAATTCGCGCTTTGCGATTGTGCGCTGGCCTTACCGTGAAGGTTTGCGCATAGACGAAGCAACTAATCCATTAACGTTTATGGCAGTTGGTTTATATGGTTCCTATTTACCTGTGCAGAACGGTGCGCCTTGGCGTTTAATAGTGCCATGGAAATACGGCTTTAAGAGTATTAAGTCTATCGTGAAAATTAATTTTCGTGAGACACAACCGAATACAACCTGGGAAGACTTGCAGCCTAATGAGTATGGTTTCTATGCTAACGTTAATCCTCAAGTACATCACCCTCGATGGCGTCAGGACATGGAGCGACGATTACCGCAAACTTTATTCAGCCGTCGCGTAATTGAGACACGCTTGTTTAACGGTTACGGGGAGCACGTTGCTCATATGTATGACGATATGGATCTGGCGCGATATTACTAGGAAGTTTCACCTTAACTTAATTAATTTTTATGCGTAAATTTGTAAAGCCAGCAGTTTTTCTGCTGGCTCTAGTTCCCTTCGTGCTCTTATTAGTTCGAGCCTTAACAGATAATCTCGGTCCGGACCCAGCGCAAGAGCTCTCTATCGAAACAGGAGAGTGGACTCTGCGGTTTTTGCTAATCACATTAACTCTAACGCCACTTCGACAACTAACCGGTCAATCTGAGTTCATTCGCCATCGTCGCATGTTGGGGTTGTTTGCGCTGTTCTATGCAACAGTCCATTTGTTGGTGTGGATGAGTTTAATTTTAGGATTTCGTTGGTTTGCTATTGCAGAAGAGATTGTTGAGCGGCCTTACATTACTGTCGGCTTTACTGCCTTCCTCATTCTAGTTGTGCTTGGTATCACTTCGCCGAAGGCGATGGTTCGGAAAATGGGCAAGAATTGGAAACGATTACATCGCTCGGTTTATATCGCTGCCATACTCGGAGTGATTCATTTATTGTGGATATTGCGTGCCGATGTGACCGAAGCAGTATTCTATGGATCCATTACTTTTGTCTTACTTGGGTATCGCTTCCTGCGAAATTTGGTTAGTAAAAAGAGGTCTGTAGCTTGAAACTGGTTCTGTGCATTCTTAAGCTTCTCAAATACCTTGCCTGAAGACTGTATGGGCGTATAATACGCCGGCTTTGGAAGGTTCGGTTGTATGAAAAGCCTCTGGCTTTTCACGCTGGGGCCATAGCTCAGCTGGGAGAGCGTCTGGTTTGCATCCAGAAGGTCTGCGGTTCGATCCCGCATGGCTCCACCAATAAATTTAAAAAGGGTAATCGCTTAGCGATTACCCTTTTTCTTTGAGAGACTAGCCGTTATGTCAATAAAACGTTAGAGAAGGTCATAGATGAACAGTAATCGCTATTTATTGCCGGAATGAAAACTTGAAATAGCCATTGATATTACAGATCAAGAAATCACTTGGCGCAATTTTTCAATTCCAATATTACCGCCGCAAATCAAAATAGCGACCCTCTTCCCCTTATAACTTTCTTGCTCTTTCAAAAAGGCGGCTATTGCAACTCCCGCAGCACCTTCAATCAACATGTGATGCTGATTGATCGTGAAAAGCATTGCTTCTTTTATTTCTGCTTCATCAACAAGGATTGACTCATCGATGTGAGAGCGGCACAAATTTAGAGTGACTGCGCCTTCTTCTACGCCACCAGCTGTGGCATCTGAGAGGGTGGGATAGCAAGCAACATCTATTATCTTTTTTGCTTTCATGCATTCATGCATAGCAGGTGACTGGCTGGGAGAGCAGGCAATAATTTTTGTTTGTGGAGATGCTTCTTTAAAGTAAGCACCGATTCCAGAGATTAGGCCTCCGCCCCCAACGGAAACGAAAACGGCATCGAGCTGATTTATCTGCTGAACGAGTTCAACGCCAATAGTTCCTTGGCCTGCGATTACATCCAAGTCGTTGTAAGGAGATATATAAATTTTGCCGAATTGCTCTGCATCTTTTCGAGCGACTGACTCTGTAATAACACAATCGTCACCGATAGACTTGACTTGGGCGCCTTCCAATTCTATCGCTTGAACTTTGGAGCGGTCAGCATATTCAGGAACATACACTGTTGCATGAATTCCAAGTTTCTTGGCCCCCGACGCAACACCTAAGCCATGGTTACCACTTGAAGCTGTAATGACTCCGCACGCTTTTTCATCATCGCTCAATTGAGACAATTTGTTGATCGCGCCCCGGGCTTTGAATGAACCAGTTACCTGATAGTTCTCCAGCTTGAGATAAACTTCGGCGCCAGTTTTTTTACTTAAGAAAAGTGAGTGTTCGGCCGGAGTAAATCGTAAATGTTTTCGAACTGCTTGCTCGGCACCGAGAATAGAATCATATAACGACATAGTTATTCATTATTATCATGATTAGTTTAGTGGGATGCGTTAATAATAAATGTATTGTAGTAAAGGTTCAGTAGTATGGTTTGTCTAGTTAAAAAAATGCATAGGGATTTTGAAAGCCTTTTTTGACCAACCCTGAAGAATAAATTGCATGGATTAGTAATCGCCTTACTTAGTTTGTTGGATTGTTACTTGAGAGAGGCTCTGCAAATCCACTTGCAGCTCAGCGTCACCTGTCGGTAGATTGCTCACAGACAGCATATATGCAATTACATCAACGAATTCCTGATCAGTAAGTGAGCCAGGATTGTCTTCTGGCATGGTTGTCTTTGATAGCTCGAAAAGCACTGCAAGAGATGTCCCCTCCCAATCGCGAAGGAATTTGGCCCGAGCCAGGGGGGGCGAGGAGCGCATATCCGGATCATCTGCTGCACCGTCTAATCGGTATCCATGACAAAAACCACAAGCGCCTTCATAAATAAATTCGCCTCGCGACGCTTGAGCCTCGGTGTACACTCCATCCCAAATTGAAAGTTGAGTGCTTGAATTAGATACATCTTGAGAGTTTGCAATAGTCACCCAAGGAATTGTGAGGGCCGGTATTAGCTTTCTAAGGATCAAGTTTAGATACCGTATAGAAAATGTTAGGTTCTTGATAAATCAAGCGCCAAGAGGCTCATCAACTGCATGAGTACCGGCGATATAACCATGTACATGTCCCTTTCCGAGACCATGTTTATTAAAGCCTCCAACCGCTTCTCCTCCTGCATAAAGTCCCGGAATAACATTTCCCTGCATGTCTATGACTTGTTGTTTACCGTTAACTCGCAAGCCTCCATAAGAATCATGCCAGATCACCATGATTGAAAGAGCATAGAATGGAGCCATGGAAATTCGATTCATTGGACCGTCCTGATTTCGTTCGAATTCAGGATCAACCCCATCGTTCACATAGCCGTTCCAGATTTTTACTGTTTCGGCCAAGTATTTCAGAGGAACTCGCTGAAATTCATTGCCTGCTTCAATTTTCTTAGCTAAATCTTCTATGGTATCCGCCTTAAAGTAGTAACCATTGTCTGCTACAAATGGGTAGCGTAATTCCCAACCATTTCGATCAACTGCGTCTTGGTCGAAAATCGCCCATATTGGACCGGAATAATAGTGAGGCGGCTCAGAACCTTCATTCATGGCCAATGCAGCATCAAGACCGTGGTCGTAGTTGTACATCTGCTGTACCCATTCTTTGCGGCAGTTGCGCCAATCTAGTGGTGTATGCTCGAGCCCTCTGCCAGGAGTGCCACCATCACCTGGATAAGCGCTCGGACCAGGTCGTCTGGGTAGCCGAACCTCACTAAAGAAACGTTTTCCGACCTGATTCACGGCGATGAACTCTTCGAATCCTGTGTTGCCAACATTGAAACCGGAAGAATCCCGGTAACCAAAGGTAGGATGTCCAGGCATCATGCCAGTGTATGCATCACGAGTTCCTAGCCGCGTCGAAATATGGAAGGTCGTGTGATAGGACAAATTCTGTTGCATGCCAGCCATGTTGGCGCCAACTCGAAGGCCAGCAATCAGAGCGGACCCATCCTGGCCACCTGGGCCTAATAATGCGCGACCACTGGTTGGAAATGCCGGCTCTCTTAATGCGGGGTAGAACATGCTTCTTACTTCCGGGTTGCCAGCGATACCGCCACTAGCCAGAATTACTGCCTGTCGAGCCATGATATTAATAGTTTCACTTTTCTCATCGACGTTGCCGTTCTTCCAAAGGCTATCGAGGATTTCTCCAGTATCAGGGTGAAGTCGAGGCGAATATTCAGCCTTAATTCCGAGAACTCGTCCGGCAACGGATTGCTCTCGAATAATCTCATTGAATTTGCGGTGGAGAATGAATTGAACACCTTTTTCCCGGGCCGAGTATTCAAGCGGCCGTGAGAGTGCTGCACCATTAGAAACGGCATCTGGGCCGACAAATCGCCGTGCGTTGTACATGGGAATTGGAGAAAAGGCACTAGAGCGTTCACGATCGACTACTCCAGCATCTTCTCGCGAGACTGTTCCCGCTGGAATATTTGTTTCATCTCCTAACATTAAAAAACAATTAGCCAAACGAGCTCGAGATAATCCACCACCGCCATGAGTACCGTTGATTCGTGAAAAGCGTACATAGTTATCCATTAGAAATTGTCGAGTGTCTGGACAGTTTTCTGCCCAGGCTCGAGCCATTTCCCGTTCGTTATAGCGATAAGGATTTTGTCCTTTGGGATCTACTACTGACCAGTCGGTTACGTCTCTGAAAAGGAGGTCGACACTATCTTCCATTTCTTCTGGATTCTCGAGAGGAGGTACGGTTACGAAACCCTCTTCATCATTTTCACCAACAATGTCTCTCCGTTGAATTGGATCGCCACCACCAAGGGACATTCGTGCCGCGCTATGCAGCATTCGGCCACCCAGGTCGAAGTTCTGATCTATCACCAGCACAGATGCCCCGCGATCCCGTGCTCTAATTGCGGCAGTGAGGCCGGCACAGCCACCACCGGCAATGACAACATCTGCCTCGTAATCCCAAACGATAGAGCCAGAGTTAGTTTCTTGCGCCTGAGCTTGAGCTTTTCCAGCCAGGGCCGCTGCTCCCAGTCCGGCAACTGCACCTTTTTTGACGAATTCTCGCCTGCTCAGGGCGCCGTTGTTCTCCTGGCTTTTTTCGCTATGCTCATTGCCACCTGTTCCTTTTTTCTGTTTCTTTGCCATTAGTGATCCTCAGCAGAGTAGTGGAGCTAATATGGTCATTTCAGTGTCAAGGCGAACCCATTGTACTGTGTTTTCGCTTCAATCTGACCAATTTGGGACGGATTGAGTTCGGCGATTAGTAAATTTGTAGCTAAGGGGTATACTTTCTGATCAGTTTCTTTAAGGATGGAACTTTCTGATGAACCAATTCTTACTTTGTCTAAGCGGCTCATTTCAAACTGGTAAGCATTCAGTTCTAATTCTTACATTTTGCTTTGCTTTCCTGTTGCAGTCCTGTCAGCAGTTGCCATCATCTACTTTTGGGTCATTGTCACCTACAACAAATGTTATGATAGAGCGGCCCGAGTTTCTTATATGGACTGCTTTAGAGCTTGAACAACGCAATGCACAACTTGGCAGGACAATTCGAGTAGATGGCTCATCTAGAGAAACTTTAGCTGACTACGTAACACCTAACGGATCTCATCGCTTTCGCTACATTCGCAGAGATAGAGGCGGATTGCCGGAGCAGCATGACAACATTGAAGACTATGTCTACGTAAAAAGTGGTGCTGGAACCATAATTGTTGGTGGTCAAATGCTCGGGCGCACTGGTGACCTTGGTACTGAAATCATAGGTGGTACACGATATGTATTAGGAGCGGGGGACGTAATTCGTATTCCAGCAGGAATTCCCCATGCGTATCTTCCTGAAGAAGGTGGACACATAACCTATGTGCTTGTGCGACTCCCTGCATATAGAGGAGTAGTTGTAGAAAATCCTGATGGTGATGCGCCGGAATTGGATCCGCCTGGATTTGGTTTATGGTCAGCTTCTGAATTGGCGCAACGCAATGAAGTAATTATTGAACGAATGCGCACTGACTTTTCATCTCGAGAGACATTAGCGGATTACGGAGCTGGAGGTAATTCACATAGACTAAGATTCATCCGCCGTGATCGTGATGGGGTGCCAGAGCTGCATCAAGACATTATCGATGTGGTTTTTATTCAAAGCGGTAATGGCACAGTGCATTTCGGAGGGGAAATGATTGGGCAATCCAATGTGCCTGGCGCTCGAATTGATGATGGAACTCAAATATCCGTAGCTGCAGGCGATGTGCTACATATTCCTGCGCGTATGCCGCATGCCTATTTAACAGCTGGTAATGATCACATAAGTTATGTTTTGGTGCGGATGCCGGCGTTTTTTGAGTAATTGAGACTAAGTAGCTAGCTCATACCTATCCTGATAGTTACCCAGCTTTCCTTTGATAATGGTATTGAATAATTAAGTCAAAATGAGGATGTTTCATACCTAGACTTAGGTTTGGCTTAGCTTTATTCTTCTTAGAAAAGCTTTTGAGAGGCTTCAAGTATGATCAATCGGGTTCGCAGTGCTGTTGGAGTGTTATTATTTTGCTCGCTCATATTTAGTAGATCTTTTGGACAACCTATTGGTGTGCCTGTTTCTCCTCTTGGAGATGGTCCGTGGGTTATTGAGACTGCTGAGCAGCCCAAGATAAAAGTCAGTGTGGTAGCAAGAGGCCTATCGCATCCTTGGGCAATCGCTTTTCTGCCAGATGGAAGATTACTTATTACTGAACGCCCCGGGCGTCTTCGTTTAGTCATTGATGGACAACTCCAAGAGCAAGCTATCAATGGGTTGCCTGATGTTCGAACTGATGGCAATGGTGGCTTAATGGATGTTGCAGTACATCCGAGGTTTGCGGAAAACGGATTAATTTATCTCACCTACACAAAGCCATTTCCGAACGGATGGGGATCTCCAGCTCTAGCAGTTGGAAAATTAGAAGACAACTCTCTAACTAATGTTCGAGAACTGGTGGAGACTGAAGCCTATGAAGGAAATTCTGGATTAAATGGAAGAGTGGCTTTTGGCAGTGACAGTAAAGTTTATATGTCCACTGGAGGTCGTGTCGGGGAAGCTGCTCAAGATCCAATGAGCTTAAGAGGCAAAGTTCTCCGCATTGAAGACGATGGCAGTATTCCAATCGACAATCCTTTTGTTAATCGTCTGAATTATCAACCTGAAATCTACACCTTGGGCCATCGCAACACGCTTGGCTTAATGTTGCACCCTGAGACAGGAGAAATGTGGCAGCACGAGAACGGTCCGAATGGTGGAGACGAGGTAAACGTTTTGTTGCCCAGTCGCAACTACGGATGGCCCATTGTTAGCTTTGGTCGTTTCTATGATGGAAGTATAGTAAATCAGCATCCCACCCGGGAGGGGTTAGAGTCACCATTTCTAGTATGGTTACCTGCTATAGCTGCGTCGGGCATGGCCGTTTATACCGGCGATCATTTCCCCGAATGGCAAGGAAACTTATTTGTTGGGTCGCTACGCATGGGTGGCATACCTGGAACTGGTCACTTACAGCGAATCGTCTTTAACGAAAACATGGAAGAGGTTCGGCGTGAATTAATGCTCACCGAGTTGAGACGACGAATTCGTGAAGTCCGCGAAGGGCCCGATGGATTCCTATATTTGCTAACTGATGAGGAAGAAGACGGAGCGCTACTCAAGATTGAACCTGCGTACTAATAAGAGGGCAGTTCAATAAATTCATCCCGCGCGTTTTATTTTGCTTATCCCGGTGAATTAGAAACACAAACGGGCGGCTATCATTATGATAGACGGATCATATCTGAGCTGCGGGAGATAGGAGCTGATGTAAAAACATTAGCGTTACCTGACAGCACTTCACTTCTTGAAAAAAAATCCCACCAAATTGTTCGACAAATATTTGCAGAACTACCTGATCGATCAACTTTGATTATTGATGGGTTGGCTTTTGGAGTGTTGGATGAAATTGCAGAAGAAGAAAAGGATCGGTTATGTCTCATAGCTGTTTGTCACCATCCGCTTGGTTTTGAAACTGGACTTGATGAACAACAGCAAAAAGGTCTACTGGAATCAGAACGACGCGCATTATCATGCACTAAAGCAATTATAGTAACCAGTGAGCATACGCGAACTATTCTAGTGACTCAGTTTGGAGTTACCGATGAAAAAATAACGACGGCAGTTCCAGGTACTGATCCAGTTTCTTTTGCAGCTTGTGATGGCGACCCGATTAGACTGCTCACGATTGCTTCACTGATCCCCCGCAAAGGGCATGACATTCTCATCCATGCTTTAGCCCAATTGAACCAGTTAGACTGGGAAGCGTATTTTATAGGTAGCAGTAAGTTTGAGAAAAATTGGGCATCCAGCCTGAAACAGCAGGTAGACAATTTAAATCTGACTCAACGAATTACATTTGTAGAATCAGTCGAAAACATTCGGCGTGAGTATCAACAGGCTGATGTTTTCGTGCTGCCATCACTTTATGAAGGTTATGGGATGGTCTTTGCAGAGGCCCTTGCTGCTGGATTGCCGGTGATTGGTGCAGAAGCGGGAGCAGTTCCAGACGTTGTACCTCAAAATGCTGGTATCTTAGTGCCGCCTGGTGACAGTGATTCGTTAGCTGCTGCACTGAAGGAGATACTTACTAATAAACAGCTGCGCAAAAAGCTTCAGTTCGGTGCTCAGCGTGTTTCCGCAAACTTGCCATCCTGGAAAGAGAGTGCACAAATCATATGCAATACACTAAAGCTGGTTGCTAACTCATGAGTGGCTTTAGTGCTGACTGGCTTACTTTGCGTGAAGAAGTTGATTTACGGTCAAGGGATTCCAAATTGCTGGAAAAGGCCGGACAATGGTTATGCGACTACGGCGCCTCAGAACTAATCGTTGCAGATCTGGGGGCGGGAACCGGTTCAACTATAAGGGCTTTTGCAAATTCTGAATCACAGAAGAGTGGATCAATCTCTTGGCGATTAATCGATAAGGATTCAGAACTTCTGGAATATGCACGTAATCGTCATTGCGACTCTTATCGCATCGAGACTTTCGATCTAGATCTTAACAATACCGTAGCATTGCCTCTGCAAAGTGCACAACTCATTACTGCCTCAGCATTACTTGATCTTGTTTCAGAAGAATTTGTAGATGCGATTACACGCCAATTGGTGAATCTAAATAAAAAGCAACCGGTGGGTATCTATACTGCACTATCATATAGCGGCATTATTGAATGGGAACCAAGTCATTCGCTAGACGAAGAAGTGCAAAATAGTTTGAATCAAGATCAAAAGCGCGACAAGGGATTTGGAAGGGCGCTTGGACCTGATGCTTCAGATTATCTTGAGCATAGATTGACTGGAGCGGGTTTCAAAGTTTGTCGTGCTGATAGCGCTTGGTTGCTAGACGCAGTTGATGAGAAATTAGTTAGTGAATATATCGCCGGAATAGAAAGAGCGCTAAAAAATGACGAGGCCCTGGGTTTAGTGTTTCTAAAAGATTGGATTAAGTTCAGGAGATTACATGTGACAGCTGGCACCTGTAGAGTAGGACATTGTGATTTGTTGGCATTGCCTCAAAGTTAAATATTATCTCGTTTTTAAAGTAAGTTTCGACATGTTATAAATTAGATTGACCAAAAAATAGCTACATTCTATGATCAGCCCATTGATAATCTATGCTTAAAAGCAGGGGACACACTAAGAGGCTTACCCATGCAAAAAATGTTTCAAGGTGCTCCCTTTTTTATTCGATACCTAATTCCTGTATTCGCAATTACAACTACTAATAGCAATGCAGAGCCAGCAGATTGGGAAATTGATCCCGAGCATTTTTCAATTGTATTCGAAGCTCAGCATATAGGCTTTCAAAGTCAGCTTGGATTTTTTCTCGAGGGAACCGGAAGTTTTAATTATGACCCTGAATCTCAGGAATTGATTTCTGGTTATGTCGAGATTCGGACAGAAAGTATTTTTACTAATCATGATGATCGTGATGATCATCTCCGCAGCAGAGAATTTTTAAGTGCTAGAAGAAATCCTGTCATTGTATTTGAAGCCTCCAGCTACGTTCCTGCTGATAATCCCGGTGAAGAGGGAGTTCTTGCGGGGAATCTGACCATGTTAGGAGAAACCCATCCTGTTGAATTAGCAGTAACAGTGAACAAGCAGGAAAGGTATCCATTTGGGCATCGACGAGAGACTTTGGGTATTTCAGCATCTGCTACTATTTTCCGAAGTCAGTGGGGGATGGACTATGGTGTCTCCAATGAAATGGTAGGAGATGAGGTAAAACTACGCTTTGAGTTAGAAGCGCTGCGCCAGTAGAATTTTCACACCTTTCCCTAAAAGATCACAGCTTGTAATAAAACTGAAACCTTGCTTTACGGGTTGAGTCTATAATCGTAAGATTGAGTGTTATGTCTGAATCCGCCACAATGCGTATCGCAAAAGTAGCAGCATTAACTGTAGAAAACGATTCCCATGAATCTCAATCGGCAGATTGAAGAATGGTTGCAGTCGCGCATTGCAGCTTTTCAATCTGACAGCAGACCTTTTATTACACTGGCTTATGCACAAAGCTGGGACGGAAGTATTACAACCCGTTCTGGAGAAACATTAAATTTTAGCTGTAAAGAATCAACGCAACTTACCCATCAACTGCGAAGTTTGAACGATGGAATCTTAGTTGGTATTGGTACGGTCTTGTGTGATGACCCGCAACTAACTGTTAGAGAATGGACTGGACCAAATCCTCAACCCATAGTTTTAGATAGTCAATTACGTACTCCGCCGAATGCAAAAATTTGTAATCATCCAGACAAGCAATGTTGGATTTTAACTGTAGATTCAGATTCAAACTACACTGTGGATAATTCTGAAATTTTAACTGTTCAAGGAAATGATAAAAATTATGAAGATGTACCTCTCGAAATTGCTATGAAACTTTTACGAGAAAAAGGAATACGAAGTTTGATGGTAGAAGGCGGAGCGACGGTTATTACTGCTTTCATTCAGGCACGTATGGTTGATGCCATCATTCTAACCGTGGCACCCAAACTTGTTGGTGGGTATAAAGCGATTAATGACTTACAAGGTGCCGGTAGTAATGAGCAATTAAATATTGAACCGATAAATTTTGCGCAAGCAGGCGAAGATCTTGTCGTCTGGGGCGAATTGCAATACGGTGGTTAAGAAATTGGACTCGCGTCAGCTCTGGTTCACTAATCCTTTTGAAATCGAGATTCGCGAACAGCAACTCGAAGCTCCAAGTTCTAATCATGTGCTGATAAAAAATCTATATTCGGCAGTAAGTGCTGGTACCGAGTTATTGGTTTTTCGTGGACAACTTCCAGCAAATATGACGCTTGACGCAAACCTGGCAGCCCTGGCAAGTGAAGAGATTGGTTATCCGTTACGTTATGGATATGCATGTGTTGGGAAAATAGAGCAGGTAGGAAGTGATATAGATGATTCATTAATCGGAGAAATAGTTTTTTCTTTCCAACCCCATGGAAGTCACTTTAGCTGTGCATTAAATGAAGTGATCGCCGTTCCTGGTGATATCGATCCAAAAGCGGCTGTATTTCTCGCCAATATGGAAACCGCTGTCAATCTTTTGCATGATGGCAATCCGAGAATTGGGAGTCGAGTGGTTGTAATAGGGCAAGGCATAGTAGGCCTCCTAGTTTCTAGCTTGCTAGCAAAACACCCTCTTTCTGGGGTATTTGCGCTAGATTCAATTGATAAGCGGCGCATTTGGGCGAAGAAAGCTGGTCTTGATGGAGTATTTTCGTCGCAGTCGAGAGATGAGCTAGCAGAACTAAAAGATAAACTAAAGTTTAGTGATGATAATGGCGGCGCCGATCTTGTCTACGAGCTCAGTGGTAATCCAGACGCGCTAAATATTGCAATAGAGCTTTGTGGATATTCTGGACGAATCGTGATTGGAAGTTGGTATGGTGCGAAAAGCAGCAAAGTAAATTTAGGTGGTCACTTTCATCGCAATCGGACTGAAATAATCAGCAGCCAGGTAAGTTCTATTGCTCCAGATTTGAGTGGCCGCTGGGATAAGCAGCGTCGCTTCGAAGTCGCATGGGAGATGATTAAAAGGTGTCAGCCAGAACAATTTATTACCCATTGCCTGCCGTTCGATTCTGCGAAAGAGGCTTATGAATTACTGGATAATTCACCGCAGGAAGCTTTACAGGTGGTATTTGAATATGAGATCTAGTTTCTTCAGAAGCATAGAGTTTTAAGGAAGTCAGTATGTACACAGTTGCAGTTAAAAAAGACCTAATCGCTCAGCACTATCTTATCGGTGGCGACTGGGGTGCGGAGAATGATCCTCATTCACATCATTACGTAATTGAAGTCAGACTTGAAGCCGCGGAACTCGATCAGCATGGTTATCTTGTGGACATTGTGAAGATTGAAACTGAACTTGATTCCATCATCGACTATTTTGGCGACAGTATGCTCAATGATCTGTTTGAGTTCGAAGGACTAAACCCCAGTATCGAACACTTCAGTCGTATTGTTTGTGAAAAACTGTTGGTCTCCATTAGTCCCCCTGGATCGGGTCGTTTTACTGTTAAGATTTGGGAAAATGAATCTTGCTGGGCTGCGCACGGAAAAGATTACTAAAGATTACACCATCAACTTCTTGCTGCTCCGTTCTTGGGATTCGGGCGTTGCAAACCTGGTAATACAACAGCGCCCGTAACCAGTATCACTACATCTCTTAAGCGCATCAGTGTTATCAATGCAGCTGCCGCCGAAAGAGGCAGGGCTAGTGACTGAAAAGCCCAAAATAGCGCAGCTTCTAGGGTTCCGATTCCCCCAGGGAAAGGAAGTAGGAATGCTAGTCGTACAATTACGAAGAGGAAAATGAAAGTGGCAACATCAATCGGGACACTAATGAATTCCAGCAGAAGCCAGAATTCCAGGACCATACCTACCCAAGACAACAATGAAAGTAAAAACGCAATGAAGAGAGTGTTGCGTTTTTCAGTTACGGCTCGCTTTAATAATTCTTGAAGTTGAGTCCATTCGGAATGGAATTCACTAAGTCGTTTGTGTCGTTGCCATGGGCTTGTAAGGCGCTTTAGAAAGTTTCGAATGGGTATGGGCTTACGTAAAACTATCCAGGCAGCTAATGACATAAGCAGCATTAGGCTGACCAGCATGGCAGCGACTACTCGCCAATCTATTAAAGCAATCGTGGTAGAAGAAAATAAAACCAGTACTGCTAGTAGCAGTACAGCGAAGTTCACCCAGAATTCGTAAAAACGATCTAAACCCACAGTTAATAAGGCGGCGTGGGCGGACATGTAATACCTCTTCCACAGCCAATAAACCTGTAGGGGTTCGGCGCCAAGTTGGGGGCCAGGTGTCACAAAATTTATAAGTTGGCCGGCCTGTCGCACACGCAATAAACTAAAAAAATTAGTAGATGAGCCAATAGCTTTGGTTAGAGAATTCCAACGAGCTGTAAGTAATACAATTATAATGACATTGATAAAGATCCAGACAATCCAATTGGTAAGACTCAGCTGTAAAAGGGATGAGCCTATATCAGCAAGAGGAAGCCTGCTGATTACCAGGGTTGCTAATCCGATGGCGAATAGCCAAATTAAGATTTGGATGGTGCTAGTTGATTGCTTCAAGCGCCGTCATACCGATTAAGCCAGTGATCGTCTTCCTGCCATAGGCTGAAACGGCCGCTTCCCAAGAGCAGAGACCATACGACGCAACAAAATAAAATATAATCCACAAGCAGCATTTCATTGCCGATGTAGTACCACCCCAGCAATCCAAGCAGCAGTAAGGCGAAGTATCTTCCCGCAAGCCCCAATAGAACTGTGATCGAAGTTAATACAAATCCTACTGTGGCAACAGAACTAAACCATTGGATTCCGCTGTTACTCATTGGTGGAAATCCACTTGTAGCGATTGATACCGACAAAAGAATAACAATTAAAATTCTCAGTGCAGGTTGAAAAATTGTTTGACTAAAATCAGTTAACCGGCGGAACCGTTGATCTACATGTTCCGCATTTCTATTGATTCGACCGCTTACTATTAGCCAGTCAATAATGAAACCGATAAGTGCTGGCAGCATAAATGCAAATCCACCTATGAGCGTCAATGGTGGATGGTAAAGTGGCCACAGCGCTACAACTAGATACCCCATTTGAAAACCTGCCCAAACTCTCCTATGCATTGCCGGTGGAAGAGGATAAACCGGCAGCCCATTTTTGTTTCGCCAGATTATCCCTCCGTGGTAAGCATAGTAAGCAATGCCCATGAACAGAAAGCTCCAGTGGGTTTGGCCGTAACTGACTGCTAACAATGAAGCAACAGCAAGCCCCACAGCGTCGGTCACAGTATCAAGTTCTGTTCCGAGCAGACTTATTTGTCCAGTGCGTCGTGCAACTAAACCATCTACTCGATCCAATACTGCGCCGAAAAAGTAAATCATGCCTGGCACCCAGGACAGTAATGGTCCTTCAGGCCATGGTTGAAAAAGAAAGCCACCTGTAGCAGCAATCAATAAAGCGCGTAATAAAGTGAGCCGATTTCCCCAGCCCAAGTTTCCATAAAGCGGTGAGCCTTTATCGGGTCGATTGAGTTCAAGTCGCTTGGTGGACTGGTAAGCAATAAAAAGCCAGAGTAGGAGAGCTTGAATAAACCAATGTGCTGCTCTTTGCCACTGCAAATTAACTACCAACAAAAAACTAATAGCCCCAAGCAGGATTATCCCCAAGCCTATGAGCTGAGCTAACTCATACTTAAGTGCCCTTAGATTTACTTGTGGATTTTCTGCAGTTTCCGATTGCGACATAAATCAACAATACGTTTGCTGCATTAGAATTTCAAACGACGAGGAAGTTTTGAAGAACAATAATGGAGTGCGCATGATGGGATACATTGTTTTTTTGTGGTTGTTGCAGAATTCTTGTTTTCAGTCTATACGTTCATAACTGATCGTTTGGGGTGACGCTAGCAGTTAGACACTTTCCACTTTGAGCCTAAAAGAATTGTGATTGATAATGATTGCGATACTTTGAATGACCACACCGATGCCGACTTCACAATAGCCAATCTCGGTGGCAAACCGAAATTGCATTATTGAAAGATAAAAAACCCGATTCCATTTGGAACCGGGTTTTTCTTAACTTGAAGATCCTAGCAGAAATTATGTTCTAATTAACTCCGCGAATGTAGCGTTTAACGCCACCGACTGGGCCGACTTCTGCGCCAAAGATGTTGCCATGCTTATCAGCTACTACTCCTTCAGCAGTACAAGTCCCTCGACAATCAGGCTGTGGGTCAGGAATTAGGAATTCGACTTCTCCGGTGATTGCACTGCCTACGCGAATACCTCGCAACCAGTCGCCATGATCTGGATTAACTGAGCCTGATTCTGAATCTGCGGCATAAAGCACATCATGTTCATCAATGAAGATTCCGCTATTGCGGCTGAATTGATACCAGATATCTAGCAAGTTGCCTTCCTGGTCGAAGATTTGGATTCGGTCATTACCGCGATCTGCAACAAAGAGCCTTCCTTTTGAATCCATAGCTAGGGCATGAGGCTGACGAAATTCACCTGGTCCCATTCCCCATTCACCAAAAGAGAATAAATGGTTGCCGTCGGCATCAAACTTATGTACGCGATTCGGTGAACCTTCAGCGTTGGAATGGCCTTCGCCAACAAAAATTGAACCGTCAGGGGCAACTAATACATCATTTGGGGTATAGAAATATTCTTCGTCACGCCCACCACCCTTTCGACCTAAGGACATTAGATGAATCCCTGTGGGACTAAATTTATGTACCTGGTGACCCCAATCCTCGCCTTCGTAGTCTTGCATTTGGTCTGTACCACGAGCATCAGCGATCCATACATTTCCTTCATGGTCAATTTCGATGCCATGAGGCCAGGTGATGTAATCTGCGCCAAAGCTGCGAACCAAACTTCCGTCCTTATCAAACAGCATGACCATATTGACAGGGTTGTTTACGCAGGCGTTGATATTTGAGCCGCAGCGTTCAGCTATCCATATACTTTCTCCGTCTATGTCTACATCCACCGTACTGGAGGAGCCCCATTCACGTCCGGCTGGCATCTTGAAAAAACCGGACTGGGTAGCATAAGGATTTGGTAAGTCATTAACGGGGGGCATGTCAGCCTGGGCAAAAGCCAGCATAGGAGTCAGTAACAATGAGGCACAGGCTACTTTTATTCGAAATTGCTTGGACATTCGGAGTCCTCTCATTCTTGTTGATTAATACAAATAGTGTGGTCCGAAGAATAAACTAGTGTGAAGATTCTAGCTATAGATCGAAGCCAAACCGCACTCTTAGGGGATTAAGTGTGGCCTAAAATAATCTCTTCAATTTTGGGGTGTTTTCGTCGAACGCTTTGTTGAGTTACAGGTCCCAGACTAATCCTAATCTGAGATTCCAATAGCTGTCTCGCCCGCCCGCACTATTGGGGCGATCGACATCGAGCGGGGTGTAAGATGTGGCAATATTCACATGCCAGCTATCTCTGAGGCTAAAACTAAATCCAGCACTATAGGTTTCGGTAATTCCATCGCTATCGACTATAGAAAAATGAGGACCTCCATCCAGTAGGGCATCAACTTCTACAAATGGATGCATGCGTGTGGAAGCGACTGATATCCAAGGCTCAATACCCAATGGAAAATCTGTAAGGGATAAGATTAGCTCAGCGCCTTCATGATCCATCTCCAAGACATCATCAGATGGGGCGATACAACCAAATAAGTTATCTGGTGAGAAAGGAGGAAAATCAGTAGTGTCTTCGCTGCAGGTTACGTCTGCATTTACCACACCCTCAACTGCATAGACCCTTAAACCTAATCTCCAATTATCTCTATTTACTAAGGGTCGCGATAACGCAAACCCCCAGAGACCATCCGGCTCAGCTCCATTTATCTTCAATGGAGGAGTCCAGGAAACCTCGGCAGTTAATTCCCAGAATAATCCCAGGCTAGCACGGGCACGACCAAATGCTGGTGATTTATTAAGATCCTCGTCCTTAAACCCCCCGAATCCGACTTTCTGTTGCTCTCTTTCTAGTCTCGGAATCGAAGCGAGCTCGGCGGAGAAGCTTACATCACCAAAATTTGTGGATCGTGGTGGCATTTGCCCAAGATTAAGTGCTGAAGAAGTCATATAGGCCATTGCCCAGCCTTCCGGACTATCGAAATCCGCGTCTTCGCGGGTACTGGTATCTTGTGCTAATGCAATTCCAGGCAAAACGACAAGGAGTAAAAATAGAATTCGATACTTAATATGGTGATTCATGCACAATTCCTTTATCTACTGGTTAGTAACATGAAACGTAGAATCAAAAACTTTCGTTCACAAGTCGGTGCTTCCTTGCGATTCCTCTGTCTTTCTTTGTTATCGTTGACCAAATTCTAATCGAGAGGAATCTCTTAAATAGTATTTAAATATCAGAGGGTTACAAAATATTTGATAAGTATAGCATCGGTTAAGCTTTAATTCATGATGAGAACAGCATGATTAGTACTTAGTCTCTGAGCGTAAAACCTATAGAATTGCAGCCTTTGTGAAAAAGAGAACTTAAGTGTTTGCAGGAGCGAAAGATGGTGATTAAGCGAGGTATTAATTGGTTATTGTTTCTAACTGGCATGCTGGCAGTTTCGGCATTTGCTCAACAGAGTGAGACAAATTCCACTACCTACTCGATTGACTCAGATAACTCAATTTTAAGAGTCTACGTTGGCCGCGCCGGTCCCCTTGCTAGAATGGGCCATAATCATGCCGTACACACAAATGGGTTGATCGGTGAGATCAATCTAGCTTCCGATCCTGTAAATTCCAATGCTACGTTTGCCTTTCCTGTCAGTAGCTTCTTCGTAGATGATCAGTCTGAAAGAGATAGAGCTGCGTCAGAGGGGAGAGAAGGGTTCGACACGGCGCCAGGTAGAAGAGCAATTGAAGGAACTAGAGAAAACATGATGAGTGAATCTGTTCTCAATGGCGCTGCTCATGAAACTATTACTGCGAGGATTACAACCGAATCAGTAACAGACGGTCAGTGGAATTTTGTGATTGCCCTAGATTTAGTTGGTAGTACAGTAAATCTCGAACTTCCAGCACAAGTAGAAGTCAATGGATCTGCCCTTTCAGTGAATGCAAGCTTCGCCCTAAACCACGAAGATCTTGGTCTTTCAGTGTTTACAGCGCTAGGTGGAAGTTTGCGGGTAGCAGAACAATTAGATTTCGAATTACACATCGAAGCTAACTCTAATTAATTTCTTGATCAATAGTTTTAGTTGATCCTTTTCTGGAATTTGTTAGCGCGAGCCATTGGACCTGGTGACGACTAATCTTCGCACCAACTCTATAGTGTGGGTTGGCGCTTCAAATTCTGCTTCTTCCAGCGGAGTGCGACTGTTGTGGTCGCGCACATCGAAATCTGCACCATTGTCTGCAAGATATTCCACGATTTCATCTTCGCCAAATCTTATTGCAGTATGCAGGGCGGTAGGACGATTCGGAGGTGCTGCGTTTACATCGGCGCCCAGTTCAACCAGCAGGCGCACCGCTTCAAAATTTAAACTGCGGGTTGCAAATTGTATAGAGCCAGCGCCATCGATGGATTGGTCACTGGGATTTGCTCCCGCTGATAGTAAAAGCTTCATGGTATCCACGTGCCCACCTCTTGCTGCTGCCAGCAAAGGTGTTGTCCCACCTCCGCGACCGGGTTCATAAACATTGCCCGGTACTTCATCGAGGCGCGCGTCAAGGTCTGCACCTTGCTCAACCAAATCCCTCACAAGTTCTGTCATACCAGCTCCTGCAGCTTCATGGAGTGGTGTTGTCCCATCTGAATTTCGCGTATTGACGTCGATATTGTCAGTAAGCAATAGTCGGGCAATTTCCTCGTAGCCTTCGCTTAATGCGATTAGAAAGGGGCTGCTAGCTTCACCCGCAGCAATCTGAGTATCAACGCCTGCATCGAGAAGAATTGCAGCGATGTCTCTCTGCCCATATAAAGCAGCGAAATGAATCGCACGAAATCCATTACTCGATGCTGCATTCAAATTCGCTCCATTTGCAATGAGTATGCCCGCTATTTCTTCCTTGCCGCTGGCAACTGCTCGCATTAATGGCGACTGTCCCATATTTGAATCGATTGCGTTTACATCAGCTCCCTGCTCAATTAACAACTGTAAAACATTTGAATTACCACCATGGACGGATGCGTGCAGAGGCGTGTCGCCACTCCAACGACGCACGTCAATATTTGCTCCAGCTTTGATTAATGCTTCTACGATTTTTTCGTTGCCACGGGCGCTAGCTAACAAGAGTGGTGTTTCATCATTTTCATCAACGCTGTTTGGGTCTGCGCCAGCGAATAAAAGTGCTGTGACAATTTGAATATCAGGTCTCTGCGCTGCCCAACTTAATGCCGTTGATCCATCCGTTCTTGCAAAGGTCACATCAGCACCGGCTTCGATGAGTTGTGTGACTTCGCTGTAACTAACTCGTTGTACTGCTTCTATGAGCGAATTTGCTAGGTCAATATCACTATCAGACTGCGCCGTGGTATTGAACGAAGCTATTGAAAAGACGAAAAAAACTGAGAAATGGAGGAGTTGTCCCATGGCGGCCTTACGTTATAGCATCGCAATCCATGAGGCAAATGTTCCTTAAGTTGTTACTGATTGCAGGACTGGCGTTAGGCGGCTCTCCTGTTGCTGTTCTAGGTCAACAGTCTTCAACTATTCCCATCAGCGAGCAACTTGACAACACGCTTAATCAGTACTGCGTTGTATGTCATAACGATGTGCTTTTGACAGCGGATCTTAGTTTAGAAGGGGTAAGTACAACAGAGTTTGAAGAGCATTCAGATGTTTTAGAAAAAGTGCTGCGGCGTTTAAGTACTGGAGAGATGCCGCCGGCAGGGATGCCCAGACCAACAGATTCAGTTAGAGCTGAACTTGTCACTTGGTTAGAAACACAACTCGACGGGCAAGCTATCAGCAATCCCAATCCTGGATCACCAGCAATTCATCGACTTAATCGCGCAGAGTACAGTAACGCCATTAGAGATTTGTTGGGTATAGACCTCTATCACGCTGAAGACTTGCCTGCTGATGATTCTGGTTATGGCTTTGACAACATTGGTGACGTATTAACGGTTTCACCACTTCACATTGAGAAGTATGTTTCGGTAGCGCGACAAGTGAGTCGTCTTGCGGTGGGAACTCTCACTCCTCGACCCGTAGTTGAGAGATATGCACCCCAAGATGGAACCCGCAACGAAGCTATCGATGGTCTGCCATTGAATGAACGTGGCGGTATTTTATTTAGGCATATATTTCCTTTTGATGCTGAATATTCGATTACTGTTAGAGTTAGAGGTCGGCGCATGCCTCATCTGCCTCCGCCACAACTCGATATTCGTGTTGATGGTGAACGAGTGCAGCTAGTTGATGCAGCTTTTAGCAATTTAGAGGCAGAACAGGGAACTCGTCTCTTTGATATTCCAGTAACACTTGAAGCCGGTGAGCATGAAATTGCCGCTGGGTTCTTAACGGAATATTTCTTTCCGGAAACCAGTTTGGAAGGAAATCTCAATAGTGCTTTTAATTACTCAGTTGACTATGTATTGGTAGGAGGTCCTTACATAACAACTCGCGTAGGAATGGAGGAAAGTCAACAAAGAATTTTTATTTGTCGTCCAGAGTATTCTGGTGAGGAAGTTTCTTGTGCCCGAAGAATCCTGACTAGTTTAGCTCGCCGAGCATACCGCGGCCTAGTGACAGTGAATGATGTCGACCCTTTAATTGCTTTGTTTTCTGAAGGAAGAAAAGACGGCGGTAGTTTCGAACATGGTATTGAAATGGCGTTAAGTGGGTTGTTGGTATCACCACGTTTTCTTTATCGAGTGCCAGCAGTACCTGAAGCAGGGCAATCTGGTGATATCTACGAATTATCTGATTTAGACCTCGCCTCCCGTCTTTCCTTTTTTCTCTGGAGCAGTATTCCCGACGAAGAATTATTGTCCCTGGCAGAAGAAGGTGTGTTGAATGATCCGGATGTACTTGCCAATCAACTTACTCGCATGCTGGCCGATCCAAAAAGTAGGGCCTTAGTAGAAAACTTTGGTGGTCAGTGGCTGCATTTGCGAAATGTGCAGGACTGGGCTCCTGATCCGAATCGTTATGACTATTTCGATGATTCCTTGCGCTATGCATTTTTACAGGAAACAGAACTGTTTCTTGAAAACATGATTCGGGACGATCGTAGCATCCTCGATCTAATTAACGCGGACTACACTTTTGTTAATGAACGGCTTGCTGATTACTACGGGATCGATGGTATCGAAGGTGGATATTTTCGACGTGCATCTCTTAATGGCACAGGCCGACAAGGCATTCTTGGGCAAGGTAGTGTGCTTATGGTCACTTCCTACCCAACTCGAACTTCACCAGTGTTGAGAGGGAAATGGGTGTTGGAAAATCTCTTGGGTGCTCCACCGCCACCGCCACCGCCGGATGTTCCAGCGTTGGATGATTCGGCAGAAATTTCTGCGGAAAGTTTAAGAGAGGCTCTCGAACAACATAGGGCAAATCCAGCCTGTGCGGTTTGCCATAATCGTTTAGATCCTCTTGGTTTTGCGTTGGAGTCTTTCGATGCCGTGGGGCGTCAACGAATAATGGAAGATGGGGTAGAAGTGGATGATTCTGGAGCGTTACCGGACGGAACTATAGTAGATGGACTGGATGGCCTAAGAGATGTACTAATGACTAGAAGAAATGAATTCGTGGAAACCTTTGCCGAGAAGCTATTAACCTACGCTATAGGTAGGGGGCTTGAACCTTCTGATCGGCCAGCCCTCAGGGAAATTCGGCGTCAAGTTGAAGCTTCCGATTACCGATTTTCCGCCCTTGTAGATGGCATTGTCGACAGTGTACCCTTTCGAATGAGAACTATACCGGAGGCTTGAGATGGTGACCAAAAAGCACCTTTCACGACGCACTTTTCTGCATGGTTTGGGCGCATCTATTGCTCTGCCTTATCTAGATGCTATGTCACCTGCATTCGCTGCACCAGCACCTCCGGCCACAAGAGTGGCTTTTGTATATACGGCCAATGGCATCATTATGAATGACTGGACTCCGACAGAGACTGGGTCCAGTTTCGCATTTAGTAAAACCCTAAAACCGATTGAGGCATTCCGGGATCAAACTACAGTAATCAGTGGGCTCGCCCATAAAAATGGCGAAGCTTTAGGCGATGGACCCGGAGATCATGCTCGAGCAGGTGCCAGCTGGTTAACAGGTGCGCACCCAAAGAAGACTCAAGGTGCAGATATTCGCAATGGGCAATCAATTGACC
>ENA-UPTF01000442-UPTF01000442.1-marine-metagenome-genome-assembly--contig:-NODE-442-length-29660-cov-5.162830_pt1 | contig 29660 bp, 33 predicted proteins | sample MGYA00238166_ERZ767019 | MGnify/ENA primary metagenome ERZ767019 (study PRJEB28930, sample SAMN06266391) | marine metagenome | isolation source: Sea water from 250 m depth | place: Atlantic Ocean | study... | reverse complement strand
CTGCTGAGATGTATCCACCAATAAACATTAGTGAATATAAAATTACAAGTGATGATAATGCCAGATATTTTAAGATCAAATTACTCTACAATAAATGAACCTTGCATGCCTTGAAGTGCATGTCCTGGAACAGTACAGATGTAGTAATATGTTCCTGGTGCTCCTGCTAAGAATGTAACGCTACCAGATTCACCTGCTTTTAATGGGTTTGATGCGGAATTGATTGCAGAGTCAAAAATGACACTGTTAAAATCATCGGGATTTGATACAACACCAAATGAATGGAATGATACACCAGCATTTGTTACAGTGACAGTTACTTCGTCACCAGACTTTACACGAATTTCAGGATTACTTCCTTCTTCGCCTGGTAATGCGTTAAACGCTAATGTCCTAAAGTCGCTACTTTCTACAAAATCTAATGCAAAGTCATGACTTACACCTGTTGGTGGTGCAGCTTCTCCAGATCCTCCAGCTTCAGTTACAACAATTTCACCGACCATTCCTTGCATTCTGTGTCCTGGGACAGTACAGATGTAGTAATATGTTCCTGGTTCAGTTGGTATAAATTCAGAGGTACCACCTTCACCTGCTTTTAGTGGGTTTGTTGCAGCAGCTATTTCACTACCTGGGAATATTCCCTCAAAGCCTTCGTCTGCGGCTGTCACACCAAACGCATGGAATGATTTTCCATCATTCACAACATCAAATACAAGTTTGTCACCTACATTTGCAAAAATTGTTGGATTATTTCCTTCCTCACCCGGTAATGCATCAAACGCTAATATCCTAAAGTCACTACTTTCAACAAATGATAATGATACTGGGATTTCCTTTCCTGTTGCAGTAGCTGGAGCGCCACCATGATCTGCAGCATCACCCGCTCCAGGAACTATTGGTGGCATTGAAATCCAAAAGTCCCACAAAGCAAAGAATATTCCACCTCCAACAATACAAATTCCTAACATAATTGCCATCATCTTGTAAGTTCTTTCCGGTGATGTTCTGTAAATTGGATCTTGTTGTTCTAGTTGTGCCATTTTATCTCCTCAATGATAGCCGCCGCCTTCAGTATGTGGTGTCTTTGCCTTATATGGGAAGTAGTATTTTCCGCCAAGGCCAAATGGATCATCCATATCTGCTGGCTTGCCTTTTGCAGAACTGTAAATTAAGTTTCCTAGGAATATTGCCATACTGATTCCGATAATCATTGCTCCAACTGTGATAATGATGTTCATTTGAACCCATTCTGGGATTGGTGGATAGTCGTAAATTCTTCTTGGCATTCCAAACAATCCAAGAATATGTTGTGTAAAGAATACCATGACGGTTCCGACAAATGCTAGTATAAAGTGAATTTTTCCCCACATCTCATTGTACATTCTTCCAGTGACATATGGGAACATATAGTACACAAAAGCAACAGTGCCGAATAGTATAGTTCCCATCACAAATAGATGGAAGTGACCAACAACCCAGTAAGAGTCATGAGTGATAAAGTCCAAAGGCATCGCACTGTTTACTACACCGCCTGCACCAGCAGAGAAGAACAGTGCTATTCCACCAACTGCCCACATAATTGGAGTTGCAAATTTGATCCTACCACCCCACATTGTTGCCAAAAAGTTGAATGTATGCATTGCAGATGCTGGAACTGCTGCTAATGTTCCTACCATAAAAACAGTCTTTTCAGTGAACGACATTCCTGTTGCATACATATGATGTGCCCATGATGCAAATCCTACTAAAGCTAAAAGAACAAATGCTGTTACACCAGATCCATGACTGAAAATCGGCTTTCTTGAGAATCGCGGGAATATCTCATACATGAATCCAATAGCCGGTATAACCAGAATGTAAACTTCGGGATGGAATGTAAACCAGAATAAGTGCTGATAGGCAATAGGATCACCACCCATAACAGGATTAAAGAATCCAGATGCTCCAAGTCTATCCGTAAGAAGCATTAGCAGTGCTGCTGCGAATGTTGGAACTGCTACAACAGTGATGAGAGAAGAAGTTAGATATGCCCAAGCCAAAAGCGGCATTTTACTTAGCGGTAAATCAGGATGCTTACACTTCATAATTGTTACAATAAAATTAATCGAGCCTAAAATTGAAGAGACTCCTAATATCTTTAGACCAAAAATCCACATATCTGCAGCTGGTCCTGGTGCACTGATTGTAGAATATGTTGGATATGCATACCAAGTGAAATCAGCAAAGCCTAACCAAATAAGAGCACCAGCTGGTGGTATCATCCAAAATGCAACAGCATTTAGTTTTGGATATGCCATATCTTTGAATCGTACCATGATTGGAACAAGATAGTTTCCAAATGCAGATGCAGATGGAAGGATGAATAAAAAGATCAACGTTGTGCCATGAACAGTAAAGATTCTGTTATATGTCATAGAGTCAGCAATTACCTGAGTTCCTGGTGCAAACAGCTCTAGTCTTAGTATCAGTGCTAGTGCACCGCCCATAAACATGAAAGCTAGTGATGTAATAAGATAAAGTAGTCCAACATCAGTATGATGTGTTGAGAACATTATCTGCCAAATCGGTCTTGGCTTGTGTAGTTCTAGTACCATATCAAATCAGGCTCCTTTATCCTCCACAAAAAGTGTTGCACGCATATTGTAATGAATCAATCCACAGTATTCTCTGCATTGAATTGGATATTCTCCTGCCTCACCTGGTGAAAACCAGACAGTGTTAACTCTTCCAGGAACAGCATCCAATAAAACAACATAATCATGAATATTAAACGAATGTATAACATCTTTTGATGTTATCTCAAACTTGTACGCCTTACCTTTCTCAACATGTAATTCTCCTATCTCCTTTGTTCCGTCCTCATGTTCAAAAGTCCATAACCACTGTTGACCTGTAACCTTTATTATTTCAGCATCTGCTGGTACATGTTCTACAATTCTTTCAACATTCCAGGCTTCAGCACCAACATAACATAACAATGCAACAACAACACCGATGTATACCCATTCAGGCCATGTAGAATGTCCACTCATCTTACCACTTTCCATCAGCCTCATATTCGGTAGGCTTTGCTTTTGGATTCGATTCTCTGAATCTTAGTACAAGCCATACTATCATTCCGGAAACCACAGTTCCTACAGTAAATGCAACAATCATTAATCTGTAAAATAGGCCCCAAATCTCAACACGTCGATCTAAATATTCGCCTGGTTCATCGCCCGCTGCCAATACATATCGAATGGATGGTAAAATTACCAATGTCGCCAAAACTAATCCTATACCAAATATTACTTTCATTATTACCGGTTAACTTGGCGTGGGCTGAAAAATCTATTTAAGGGTTTGCAGAATTTTTGTCTTAAAATGTTTCTTGAAATCTTTCTGAAGACATTGCATTAATGGCTGTAAGATAAAATTTTTGACCGTTATTCTTGAATATGTTCAATGAGGCATTTGCTATTATCAGCTCAAATAATGTTTCAGGCTTTAGATTTAGGACTTTGCCGATCATTGCCTTTATTGGATCCATATGAGTCACTAAAACAATGTTTTCATTTTTATTCTGACTTAGTACAAAATCAACCATTTCAAATACACGTTTTTGGACTTGGGCAAAAGTTTCAACATCATTTTCGCTTACTTCCTCACTACCTTGATAAAATTTCAAGAATACGTTTCCATGTTTTGAAAAAATTTCATCATATGGCATCTTGGTGAATTTTCCCATATCCAATTCAATTAATCTATCATCAAGTATAACCTCCTGGTCACATTGTTTACTTACAATCTCAGCAGTTTGCAATGCTCTATCAATAGGACTAGAATAAATTTTTGAAATATTCATTGATTTTAACATTAAACCAGCTTGCTCAGCTTGTTTGATTCCTGTTTCTGTAAGATTTACACCTGGTGAACGTCCAGCTAGAATTTTTTTAGTATTATTTTCTGCTTGCCCATGTCGTAAAAATATAATCATTTTTCTTAGATCATTCAGATTTTTCTATAGAGATAATAATAACATTGTTAGAGCGAATTCATGAAAATTGGTATTATTGGGGGAACTGGTGGAATGGGCAAGGGTTTTGCATTTAGATGGTGTAAAAATCATGATGTCACAATTGGTTCACGTGATGCAGAACGTGCTAAATCTACAGCAGCAGAATACACAACTCAGGCTGTAGAAGCGTGGGGTGAAGCAATAGATGGAACGATTGGTGGAACAGACAACATCTCAGTTGCAAAGGAATCAAATGTTCTAATTTTATCTATCCCGTATGATAATATTGATTCAATCTGTTCACAAGTCTTGCCAGAAGTTAACGATGATTGTATAGTAATCTCGCCAATAGTTCCAATGACAAAAACTGATACAGGTTTTGAATGTGTTGCAATTAAAGAAAACAAACCATTTTCACATCAAACTGTTGAAAAATATATGAAAGATAAAACAAAATTAGTCTCTGCGTTTCATGTAATTTCTGAAAAGAAGCTTATCAACCCATCTCTAGCGCTGGATTACGATATATTTGTCGCTGGTGACAGCAAAGAATCTGTTGAAGTAGTTAACGGTTTGATAAATGAGATAGAGGGATTACGTCCAATATATCTTGGTCCTGGTGCACTTGCATATCTTGTTGAGATGTGTACTCCATTGTTGCTCAATGCAATGATTCGAAACAAAATGAAAAATCCTGGGATAAAGATAATTTAACAGAAAAAAATAGTGTTATTATGAGTCACGAATATTCACGTCGTGGAAGAAATTGGTTCACAGCCATGGGTGTGTTGTTTATTGTTATGGCTGTAATTATCATCATAAGAAATATGATTCTCTGGAGTCCAGGATTTTTCTATGATTTTTTGATTGGGCCAGAAATCACAAATGAAAAAATTTCTGTAGCAATGATTATCTTTGGCTGTATAATGATTGGGTTAGGATACAGGAAGCCAAATGTCAAAGATTATTAAATTTCTAAAGGAGGAAAAAATCTTACGGCTAGCAACCATTGATAAAATGGGTACTCCTCATATTGTTCCTGTCTGGTATTTGTATAGTGCAAAAAAAATCTACATTGGAACTAATACAAATACTGAAAAGGCAAAAAATATCAAAGCCCACAAAAAAGTAAGCTTTTGCGTTGATGTTGGAATAAATGCACCTGACATATTTGGTGTTATGGGACAGGGCAATGCAAAACTGATTGAACATGATCAAACGGTTTCACGATTAGAAAAGAAAATTCTCCTACGCTATTTCAAAACTCTCAATAATAAATCGGCAAAAGAATTACTAGATGATACAGACTGTATAATTGAGATTGTGCCTAAGAAGTATGCAGTATGGAAGTATTAACGAGCAAAATCCTCAATTTTGTTCATTGCAGATTCTAGTATCTCCATATTTGGAAGATAGACAATCCTAAAGTGACCACTTCCATATTGAGTGCCAAACCCTGAACCGTGAACAGTTAACACACCTTTTTGCTTTAATAATTCTAAGACAAAATCTCTGTCGGAATCATATGAATTGTTCTCTATTTTTGGAAATGCATAAAATGCTCCCTGTGGGTTTGAACATGAAATATTACTCATTGAATTAAGGCGTTTAACAACATAATCCCTATGTTTTTTTAATTCAGAAACAAATTCTGAAATATAATCTTGTGGCCCACGTAATGATTCTAATGCAGCATATTGTACTGGAAGGTTAGTCGAAATCCGAACTCGTGCAAGTTTAGGTAAATTATCTCTTATTGCATCAAGTTGTGGTGAATCATTAAATGCAATATAACCAATACGCCATCCTGACATGAGATGAACTTTGGAAAAACCGTTTAGAATTATGACTGGGGAATCGCCGGCAACTTTACCGATTCCTGTAAATTTTTGATCAAAGATAATCTTGTCGTAAATCTCATCACAGATAATATACAAATTATGCTCATTAGCAATATCTACAATTTGTTTAAGGGAATTTTCATTAAATATTAAGCCAGTTGGGTTATTAGGGCTAATCAGGCAAATTGCAACAGTTCTTGTAGTAATCTTTGATTTTATGTCATCAATATCTGGTTGAGAATTTTGTAAATTAACTGCAAATTCTATGGGCTTTCCACCGTGTAGTCTGACATATGATGCATATGGAGGATAATATGGACCTGGTAGTAATACCTCATCGCCATCTTCCACGATTGAAGATACTACCATATCTAATCCTTCAGATACACCATTTGTGACTATGACATTTTTTGAATTTATGGATAATCCTTTGGCGTTTTCTTTTTTTGCAATTTCGTCTAACAGTTCTGGAAGACCTTCAGACTGTGTGTAAAAATTTTTACCGTTTTTTATAGAATCAATTAGTGCCTGTTTGACATTATCTGGTGGTTGAAAACCAAACTGTACAGGATCTCCTATGTTGAGATAATCAACTTTTTTTCCTTGCAGTTCAATTTCTCTTGCAGCTGAGACAATATCACGAATTGCATATTCGACACCTTCAACTTTTTTTGAGATTTTCATCGATAAGACAGATATTTAGACCAGTTAAATGCTTATTTTTTTGGACCCGTAGCTCAGCCTGGATAGAGCGGATGGCTTCGGACCATCAGGCCGTGGGTTCGAATCCCATCGGGCCCTTCTAACAATAACCAAGTATATTAGATGATTTTTTTCATAATCAGAATATGAGTCCTGGAATTGGATTGATGGATAGAAGATTAAAGACGGAAAAGGATGCAATATCCCTTGCCACCTCAGGAATAATCAAAAAGTATGGGGTTGACTCGAAAGATATCAAAACTCTTGAAACAAAATATGATGATGATGCAGGTGATTGGTATGTTGCACTGGGATGGAATGATAAACGTACGATCATAAAAATGGATTCAGTCCAGGCAACTATAACAGAAATAAAAGAAATTTAGTTTAATTTTTTGAATTCTACGTTTGGTGCATCAGATTGATTTGGAATTAGAAGAAGCCCACCTTCGTGTAATTGCTTAATTAATTGCATAACTTCTTTTTCTACCTGAGTTCGTTGTAGTCCAGTTTGCTGAGCAAAAACTCCTACAAGATCGGTGACTTTACGTTTTCCATTACATGACTTCCAAAAATCAATTATTGCATCATTCACCATGAATCCTTGCTCATGCTCATTAGCCAAAATCATAGAACCATCTTCTTGTTTCACCAGATTTCCAACACCCTGTGGCATTGCTGTTTCATAGTTTATTGGAGCGGGTGTATTTTGACTACCCATCTTTTTCATCATTGCTTTTGCACTATCTGACATCTTATCCATTGTCCAAGGAGGATCCCAAACAATTTCCACATTAACATTATTTACACCAGAAACTTTTTTGGTGTATCTTTTAACATCATCAACCATTGTTTCATGAAGAGGACAACCTTGTGTGGTCATAGTCATTTTAATATCAACATCATTATTTTCTTTGACATTAATACCATAAATCAATCCCATATCTACAATACTGAGAGGTACTTCTGGATCCATACACTGCATTAATGAATTTCTTACTTCTTCAGAAGTCACATTAGTCATATCTTTATCAAAAAAATTGAAAACAATAAAAACTTTCTATTAGTTAGCTTGTATTAACATCATTATGGCTGCTAATGCATAACCTATGATTTACACTCAACTGAGGTATATTATATGAGAAAACTATAAAGAATTCAGTGAAATCTCAAGAATGAATTTGAAAGAAGTAAATTTTTTTGACGAGTATTCGTCATTTTACAAAACTGGGCAAACTGGAACTAAACCAAAAATGCTTAATGCAAGATTTCATGCATTAATTGAAAATAACAGAGAGATTATTGAGAATGCTACAATACTAGATCTTGCAAATCATGACGGTCGCTGGAGCCTTGCAGCGTTGAAAAATGGTGCGAAGAAAGTTTACGGAATTGAAGGAAAGAAAGAGCTTGTGGAAAAAGGATTAGAAAATATGAAAAAATATGAAATTCCTGAAGATAAGTATAATTTTGTAGTTGGTGATATTTTTGAAGAGATCAAAAAAATTCCCTCCAGAGAAATAGATGTGGTTTTCTGTTTTGGTATTTTTTATCATGTATCAAATCATATGGAATTACTTAAAGAAATTAAAAAATTACAACCGAAATATTTGATTTTAGATACTGAGATCAATAAATCAAAATCACCTATAGTACGATTTAGAAAAGAACCATATTACACACCAGATTCTACTATCTCCTTTGAGAAATTCATTGCTGGTAGACCTAGTCAATCAGCTCTAAATATGATGTTAGGTGCTCTTGATTTTAAAATTACGTACTATAATTGGGAAAAAAATATTCAAGACTGGAAAGGTCTTGAAATTTATAGTTCAGAAAATTCTATCTTGCTGAAACGATGCATTATGTATGCGCTATCTCTTCTTAGAAATAAGAAAGAAAAAGAAAAATGTAGAAGTGATCTAATAAGATACTATACAACAAAGCGAATCACGCTAGTTGCAGAAAATCAATCAGTTTCTAAATAGTTTTATTACTCATTCTTGCTGATGAAAAGTTTCTTGATTGATTCCTCAAAAGGGGGTTTTACCACTCCTTTTTCAGTAATTATACCTGAAATTAACTCAGGAGGAGTCATATCAAAAGCAGGATTAATTACGTTTATTCCATCTGGAGCTGTCTTATTGTCACCCGTTCCAGTGACTTCGATTCCTTTTCTCATTTCTATAATTACATCTTTTGCATCTGTTTGCATATCAAAAGTAGACAATGGTGCAGCTACATAGAATGGAATTCCGTGTTGCTTTGCCATAGTAGCAACTTGATAAGTTCCAATTTTATTAAATACATGACCAGTTCGCACAATTCTATCAGCACCAACTACAACTTTGTTAACTAATCCATTTGTCATACTATAGCCCACTGCAGTATCTGGAATTAGACTAACATCAAATCCATCGTGTTTTAATTCAAAGGTAGTTAATCGTGAACCCTGCTGGACTGGTCTAGTTTCAGTTGCTATGACCTTGATATTTTTACCACTTTCTTTTGTTGCCCTAATTACTCCCAAAGCAGTACCATATGCTACAGTTGCCAAAGCTCCTGCATTACAATGAGTCATAATGGTATCGTTATTATCAAATAGTTCTGCGCCAAATTTACCCATTGTCTTATTTATCTCAATGTCCCTATCTGCCATTTTTTTTGCTTCATTAATAACAAGATCTTTAATTTCTTCCACTGAACTACCTGACTGTGCAACTTTCATAATCTGTTCCAAACCCCAACTCAAGTTTACAGCAGTTGGTCTAGTCTCAAAAAGAATTTGTTTAGCTTTCTTAAGATCAGAAATAAGATTTTCTTTTGTTGAAGAATTACTCTGCAAAACAGCTAAAGCTAAGCCAAAAGCTCCTGAAACTCCTATTGCAGGTGCACCTCGAACAACTAGATTTTTTATTGCGCTAGCTACTTGATTGTAATCATCATATTCCACAAAAACCAAATGATTAGGTAATTTTGTTTGATCAATCATAATCACTTTATTATTTTTCCATTCAACTGTTCTAATAGATGAATTAGTTTGTGATTCTGACATAAAGAAAAAAAATCTATACTATATTTAAAAGTCAACTAGATGAAGTTAGAAGAAATATGCTTGAATTACTAAGTAGATTTATTAGATAAACACAATTTCAAAATTATGTAGTATGATTGTTTGGAGACATATCAGTTAACTGGAATCCGGTTGATCTCTAAACATCTACTCATTTTATCTTTCTAGTTATTTTTTACTAAAAGAATTATTGATCTTATCAATTTGCCACAATAATTTTTCATCAATTAATGACAAATTTGGAATCACACAGTGTCCTCCAATAAAACCAGGGAACATTTTTGGTCTATTACCTAAAAATTTATGAATTTCGTCTGAAAATGACCACATCTCATCATAATCGATTTTGTGTCTAGTTGAAATGGCATGACTCATCTGTGCATAATTAATTAGCCAACCATAGTATGAAGTATCAACTACAATTTTAGCGATTTCTAATGTTAATGGTTTGGACATTTTTTTGGTCTTAACACCAGATTTTTTCATAATTTTAGTAAAGTGTGTTGACGCCCATTTTTCCCTTGGTGCATCTTTTTCAATGGCAAAAAATTTTGTATATCTCCTTAAATCACGAAGCATTCTTTTGTGAACACCTCTGGTTGCGCTATAAATTATAGGAATCTCCAAGTTATGTTGTAATTTTTTTGTTGTATATGGACTAACTGTACTATGAATAATAATGCAACTTGGTAAAAATTGTTTGTACAAACGTCTTACATTAGATTGAAATTTTTTAGAAAATGGAATACAAATATGAAGAAATACTGTGTCTAAATTCTTACAACTATCAAATTTTTTTTGATTCATTAATTTAGGATTGATATCATATCCTACCACATTTTGGGATTTAGATAAAAGTTTTAAAATTGGTATCCCAATTTCGCCTAAACCTACTACCACATCTTTTTCATTTTTCATGATTTATGAAAATTAGATTAATCAAGGAGTTATTAGTTTCGCTTTTTTGATTACAATGACATGTCATGTAGAGAACTAAGAGTAGAAGTATTAAATAAAAAAGTACTAAAGTAATAACATTAATTATAATATATGACCGAATGGAATACCCTCAGAGCTAGATTTCCAGATGATGAATTTAGTGAAATTGAGCGAATTAAAGAACAGTATGGTTTGAGCTATAATGAAATTATTCGTTCAGGAGTAAAATTCTATGTAGGTTTGACATTAGCAAAAGAATTAGTTGGTGATGCGCTGGAAGAAAAAGATATCAAACTTGGTGGTAAGAATTTTGGAGAAATTTTGAATAGTCCTGAATACCAACGAAACCTTGAACAAAAAATGACAAAATTAGTTAAAGTCCTGATTTGGGAATTATTTGAAAAGGGAATGGACTTTAAAGAAAAAACAAAAACTTTACGAAAAGAAAGAAAAGTTGGAAGGCCTAAGGCAGATAAAAAGGTGGGAAGACCTAAACAAGGATTAGATTAATGCGAGTTTTTGCTTAATACAAATTTTAACGCAAAGAATCCAATAATTGTTGCAAACCAGAGTGTCACTAATCTAATTAGAAATACTGCAACTGTTGCTAAACCTAGATTTAATCCATTTTTTAACATCAAACCAAGTAAACTTGCCTCAGTGACAATTATTCCGGCTGGTAAAAATGATAATGAACCTATCATAGATGACGTGAAAAGTATGTGTCCAGTTAATAACACATCAAAATCAATATCTAACGAAATGAATATCAGAAAAACCATAACTAACTGAATTACTCTAATAACTAATGTAGATGGTAGTGTTCTAAGAATTGTTTCAACTGAAAAAAGTTTGACTGCTGATTCTTGTGATTCATCAAACTGACTTACAAATTTATTAAAAAATTTGATCTTTCTTGTAATTCTTTTAACTATGCTAAATCCCAGCTTTGTTTTGAAAAAAGCAAATACAGCTATCAGAAAAATAGTTCCAATAATTAATACGGCTGTTGATTCCACAGTAGTAATTAGAGTAGATATTATACCAAGTAGTAATAATATTCCTGCAAGATCAATCCATCTTTCAAATATTATTGTGGGTGCTGTACTTGAAAATGATACGCCCAATTTTTTCTTTAACAAATATGATTTCACAACTGCACCTAAGCCACCAGGTGTGATTGCCATTGATTCGCCTGCACTGAATAGCCAAAAATACTCTTTAAATTGTAAATTAATTCCAATTCTTTTTAAAATGCAACTATATCTCCAACTAGAGATTATCATATACAAAATTGCCAATGGAAATATAATTAAATAAAATTTAAGGTCGATCTTGGCAAATTCAGATAACACATCATTTATGTCAGAAAAAAACATTACGGTGGAATAAAAAATAATAGTTAAAATTATAATTAACCATGCTTTACTTGCCAGAATATTTCTATTGCTCAGAAATCAAGATTTTATCTTATATGATATATTGTTTTGGCAGGACAGTTAGATGTATAATTAAAATTCATCATCAATTCAGCCTAGAAAAGAAAACAAAGTATAACATATCTTAAATAACCAACTCAGACAATTCATAACAATTTGAAAGTAATAATTGGAATACCCGCCTTCAATGAAGAAAAAAATATTGGTGCCATAGTTGCAAAATTAAAGATGAAATATGAGCATGTAATTGTCTGTGATGACGGCTCTCTAGATATGACTCAAGCAATTGCTTCCTCATTAGGTGCAATAGTAGTGAAACATTCAACAAATTTAGGATATGGTGCTGCTATAAGGACAATCTTTAATGAAGCCAAAAAAGTTGATGGTGATGTTTTAGTGACTTTTGATGCTGATGGTCAACACAAAATTTCGGAAATTGATTCAGTTCTAAAACCAATATCAGAAAATAAGGCAGATGTTGTTATTGGTTCAAGATTTTTAGGAAGTACAAAAGATTTACCAAAATATAGAAAAATTGGAATTAAAACAATTACTGGTTTAACAAATACACTGACTGGTGGGAATATTACAGATGCACAAAGCGGATTTAGAGCATATTCAAAAAAGGTGCTAAATGAAATATCACCCACAGAATCAGGAATGGGAATATCCACAGAGATTCTAATCAAATCTTCTAAAAAACAAATGAGAATATCTGAGATTCCAATCACAATAAGTTATGATGGTAATACGCATTCTCAAGAACCAATATCACACGGGACATCTGTGATATTCAGCACGTTAAAACATGTAGCTATAGAACGTCCACTACTTTATTACGGCGTCACTGGATTGTGTTTTATTATTGTTGGATTAGTGTTTGGTGGTTGGACAATTCAGATATATTCTGAGGAGCGTGTTGTAATTACAAATCTTGCTATTATCGGAGTTGGAGGAGTAATTTTAGGTACGATTTTACTAATCACAGCTACTATTCTATATTCAATTGTCAATGTAGTTAGAGAAAAACGGTAGTTTACATTCCATTAATATTATCAAAGTGAGCGTTGTGGTTCAAAAACCTATTAGAAAATCAGAGAAAATGAAAAATGATCTTCTAAAGATTGCAAAAATTTCAATAATTGTATTTGTTTCATTTTCAGCCTTGGTGCATTTTGTACCATTTTTTGAGGGTTCAAATTCATACTACTATGGAGTTGCATCTATACTATTTACTGAAGAAGGAATAGCAAAATCAAACATATTTCTCGAAAAATATGAAACAAATGAATTTCTTGTAGAAAATTGGTTACGCACAGACCAAAATCAAATGATTCCAATGTCTGGAAATGGTCTGATAATGCTTGGTGGAATATTTTATTTATTTGGAGGGCATTTTGGATTATACTATCTATCTCCAATAATTTTTATTATTTTGCTAATTGTTAGTGAGAGGGTCACAACAAATCTTTTTGGTAAATATGCAGGATTAATTGCACTAATCTTACTTGCTGCAAGCAATCTATTATTTAGAAATATCATTCAGCTCCATACAGAAAGTTTATTCTGTTTGTTGTTTGTTATAGGAGCATATTTTTTGATAAAATTTGGAAGAACACAGAAATCATACTTTACTCTCATAGCCTCAACATGTTTTGTTTTTTGTACGACAGTTAGATTAAGTGGTGCAATTTCATTTCCAATAGAATTTTTCATTTTATCTGTTTTTATTCTAAATCATTACTTCAAAAATAAAAAACATTTTCAAACTAAAAAGTTGTTAGCATTACTATATGCTGCAATTCCATGGATAATTTTCTTTTTGATTTTTACATATGGAAATGTATCAAATTTTGGTGATCCATTTGTGACATATGGCGCATTAAATACATCACACACTAAAGTCTTTGATACCTCATCATTTTTCTTAATAGAATTTGAAGCAATTGATTTTGAAAATGTTATACAATACTCGAAATATTTGCTACCATATTTGTTTGCAGGCATATTCAATAATGTGGATAATAATTTTGAGAGTAGTCTTGGTCAAAACTGGATTGGATTCATACCTTTAATCGCTCTTGGATTGATATTCATTATTTCCTATAAATCAAAAAATAAAAGATTGGAAATATTTGTCATGGCACTTTTGCTATTTGGAATAGTATGGTTCTATTCATCAATTACATCTGAATATCTAGCTGAAAAGGGCGTTCCTGGTAGATACATCCTGCCTGCATTTGTATTCTCATCAATGATATTTGGTTATGCGGCCGAAAGGCTTTTTGTAGGAATTGGAAATAAAAAATGGAATATATCAAAGATTTTACAGCTAAGTTTAGTTTCAGTTGTGTTTGTATTTGTATTAATTTCATTTAGTTTTACACCTGCTGTCACAATGTTTGGACAAGGTGATTTTAGAAATCCATTCGATTATGAACGCAGTTTTCCATTAAAAGATGAAAGCATTAATGAGAAAAGTATCTTGGTCACACCAAATGGATCAAGAGCATTAGAATATAATGTAATACCATTTAATCCATATGCAAGTGGTCAACTGAATATAGAATTACTAAATTCAGTTATTCAAGATTACAATGCATTTGTTTTTAAAACACCATACACAATGAACGAAATTGAAGTTTTACATAAACTAGAGAAGAATGGATTTGTGTTAATAGAACATTCTGAAAATTTTTGTTCATTAAAAAGTGATACAGAATTATTGAAACCTTATGAGAAATGTAGTTTTAATAAGCCAATTAAAGGAAATTAGGAGTGAGAAAATTGGAATATCAGTATGATGATGGAGATCTGCTCAAGAATCCACAAAAATATCAGAAAACAGAATTTAAAGGAAATGAATTTCTTATTGCATATAAAAAATCACGACAGCAGTGTATAGATAAAATTGAAAATAAGAAATATAAAAAAAATAGTTATCAAAATATGGGAAACAAAGAAATTGAATTGATTCTACATGGTAAAAAAATCCATTTGGAAAAATTATTGAATGAATTATTAAATTTAAAAACTAATGATAATGAAAAAAACTCTAAAAATAATATAATTATAGATACCCTCTTGAAAAAATTTGAAATAAGAAAAAGATTATTCTTATCATATAATTCAAATTTAGAAGAAGATGAAGATCGATATGATAATTTAAGAAATTATCTTTTTTTATCAAATTTAGGTTTAATCAGATACCACGAAACCAATAATTTAAAATTTTTAAACACTGCACTCAAAATTAATGATACTTTATGCTCACAGATAGAAAAATTTGAAGATGAAGACGATAAATTACTACTTAGATATCTATTAGAAAATGAATTAATTGCAGTGAATGAAATCTGTATAAAAAAAGGAATTGAATTTTTATGAGAATTGGTATAATTTTAACAACTGATAGTAGATCAAAATCATACATTCAGAAGTTATTACAAAATAAAATTCAAATTGATGAAATAATCTTAATGAATGATAAAAATCCTATGAAAGATTTTACAAACGCATGTGTTCTACAATCAAAGAATCAGGGATTTGATATTTCACAATCCGTAGTAGAAACTCTAAATGAAAATAAAATAAAATACAAAGAATTTGATTTTAATGATATTAATGATTCTAGGTTAATTGAATACATTAAAGGAATCAATGTAGATTTCTGTATTTTTACTGGGGGTGGTGTCTTAAAAGATGAAATACTCACATGTGGACCAAAATTTGTTCATTTCCACCCTGGATTTGTCCCAGATTACAGAGGAAGCACTTGTTTCTATTACAGCATAATTAATCAAAATAATTGTGGTGTCACCGCATACATAATGAATAAAAATCTAGATACAGGTGATATAATTCATCAAAGGATATTTCCAAAACCAACACACAAGTTTGTTGATGATGTATATGATGCATACATACGTTCTGAAACCTTAATCGATGTTTTAAAAAATGATTATTTAAAAAAATCCCAATTTAAAAAGCAAGATGAATCTTCTGGTAATACGTATTTTATTATCCACCCAGTTCTAAAACACATTGCAATTTTAGATTGTATAAATTAATTATTTGTTATTCCTGTTTTTCAAATTCAAGAAATGTCTAGTTTTGTACTGATCTCATTTTCATTCAAATAATATATCAGTCTAGTTTTTAATTTTTGTACATCAGTTAAATTTTCATCATAAATATTATTAGATTCAGATGGATCATTACTTAGATCATAGTATTCCCATGTTTCTGGGGTATCATTATAGATCAATTTTTTTCCATGGCTTCTAACACAAAATACATTATGTTTTTTGGCTGATGGCCATGGTCCGTATAACCCACCAGTTTCTACAAAAACCTCTCTTTCTTCTGATGATTTATTCGATGTTAATTCAAACAAGCTTTTACCTTGTAATTGAGTAAATCCTTCACCTATAGGAAATTCTGCTATATCTGCTATAGTTGGAAAAAGATCAAGTGTTCTACATTGAATATTGATGGTTTTAGATTCAATTCCTGGAATATGAAAAATTGAAAATACGTTTATGGTGTAATCATATGTAAAAACACCGTAGAACTTTTCTCCTTTTTTTTCACCAATACTTGTACCATGATCAGAGATCAAAATTAGTATTGTTTTATCATAGATTCCTGAATCCTTTAATGCATTAATTATTGTAAGGATATATTCGTCACAAGAAGGAAGATGTGAATTGAATCTTTCATTGTTTTCATTTTGTGATTCAAAAAATTTATCATCGTTATCTTCTTGCTTGTATTTGGAAACTATTTCACGTACAAGGTTTTTATGAATTTCAGTATAATGTAAAAAAGCAAAAAATTTTTCTTTTTTTGATAATTTTTTTATTAATTCTCTATGCCGCTGTTTGAATTCAACAGTTTCTTCATCAAATAGATTCCATTCATCAATACCTTGTTTTGGCATTACAGATTCACTAATTATATCACAACAAGTATAGTAACCAGCTTTCTGTAAAAGTTCTGGTAAAGTGGTGACTAAGTCTTTTTTGAATTTAAATATATTATAATATGCATTCACGCCATTACGTGATGGATACATTCCTGAAAAAATTGCGTGCAGTGCAGCAAATGTATATGGTGCAGCCGTATACATATCTGAAAAATATATGCTGCTTTCTTTAAGATTCTTTAAATTGGGACAAAGATCAATTCTATCTTTTCTAAATCCATCTATGTTTATTAGGATAATATTATAGTCTTTTAGTGATTTCATAATACAACAAGCAAATCAATTTGTTATTAGTTTAATTAATTTAGATAGTTCATTGGATTCATGTAATTTATTATACAACTTGTAATCATTGAAAGAATCCAACTCTAACCAACCATGTTCTATAGTAACTGCTTTTAATTTATAGCCAGAAATAATCATACTTTGCAACAGATCAGTTAGATAAGATCGTTCAAATGGAATCTCTGAATTAAGTGGATTTACGCCTGATTTTGAATCATTTTTTGCTTTTTTATAGAATTCTTTTAAATTTTTTATTCCTTGGTTTTGAAATTTCATTAATCCAATATACTGACCTTTGATTTGTTCAAAATTTTGAGGTTTTTGGCCAATATCAGTGATATATCCATCTTTGAGCATTAAACTTTCAGCATCTTCCAATGGATTATGAAATCTTTTTTCCCAATATTCTTTCCAAGCTAGATCTATTATAACAGAAATTTCATGTTCAGAATTCATTAATTTTTCAAGAATTGTTTTTTCAAAAATTATATCACCGTAAGAAATAATTGTAGATTCATCTAATTTTGATTCAGCACAAAATAAAGTTTCTACCATATTAGTAGTTTGATAGTTTGGGTTCTGAAAATAATTTATGTTTGCAAATTGTATCATCTCGCCGTTAAAACCAGTCACAATAGAAATGTCACTTATGCCACATTCTTTAAAAATATCAATTTGCCTTTCGAGGATATTTCTTCCAAGAAACTCAACTAATCCTTTAGGCTTATCATTTGTTAATGGCCTAAGTCTTTTTCCTTCACCTGCAGCAAGAATTATTGCATTCAAATCAAATTTTCCCAAGAGGTTTTATCATGAAAAAAATGTTTTAAAATTAATTCATTATTTTTATTTTGATCTCTTTCAGGATGCCACATAACACCTAAAATTTTATACTCGTTATGAAAAATTCCTTCAATTGTATTGTCATTAACTGTTCGTGCAAATACAGCTAAATTTTTGCCAATGTTCTCATCCATTATTATATTATTATGAAACGAATTAACTTTAATTAATTGAGAATTTAGTTTCGTAGATAGTTTATCACTTGATATCTTGATTTCGTGTGGTTCACCAACATGATTATTAGATGAATTCTTTGTAATTGTTCCATCAAAAAAATGGTTAATAATTTGCATACCACGACATACACCAAATACTGGAATGTTATTCTTGATTCCAAATTGAATAAGGTTTTTTTCCGTCTGATCTCTGTCAGGGAAATCGCCAATATTATCACCACCTGATAAAATTATACCATCAATTCCAATAGAGTCTAGATAGGATTCAAGATTTACTATATTATTAGGAATGAAGATAGGAATCATATCTAATTTTTCAAAAAATTGCGGCCATTCTTGACTTAATGCATCACGCTTTTCTTCATAATGTTCAGCATTTACTACGCGGAGTGAAATTCCAATTTTTAATTTTTTATCATTCATATTTTTTTAAACACTCCATAGAAATCCTCATTATTTTATGTAACCCAGTGATTTTAGAACTTTTTTTTCTTCTATGTATTCATCATCTTCCTTATGCTCTTGAATAATTATCTGCTCATTCTTTGCATCTAAAAGAACTCTAGATGAGTCAAGTAATTGATTGTAAAGAATTTCTCCACAACCAATAGCTGCTGGTAATCCTATTTCTGCACATCTGATTGACATATGAGATGCAACTCCACCATATTTGGTAATTAATCCTGATATGTTCTTAGTAAAAATCCAATCATATCCTGGATCTGCATTTTCAATTACAACTATTTTTTTATTTAAGTTGAATTTTTTTTGACTTGTGTGTTTCAAAATAATAATTTCTTCTGAGATTTTTTGTGATGTTATGAAATTAGGTTTGGAAGAAAAATATTGTATGAGATGAAAATCATTTTTGGACAATAAAACTGGTGGAAGTGCTAAAAATTTTGCTAGATCATGTTTCCTAGTTTCAGATATAATTTTCTTACGCCATTTTTTTATTAATTCATTTTTGGTATATTTCTTATGAGATAGAATTGTCGATAGATCCAAATATGACATATCAGATCGAGAAAATCCAAGTTCATTACCAGCTTTTGCAATTAATTCAATTGCATCACTAAGATTTTTAGTAAATTCAAATTTCAATTTTTCTCTCTGAGTAATTGACTGTTCAACAAAATCTAGAAAACTTAGTTTATCAAATTCTAAACCATGTCTTGAAAAAATCTTTTCAAATATATTCTCATTAATTGAAAGTTTTGATATCTTACTTCTTTGAATAAATTTAACATTATCAAAAAATTTGTGTTCCATATCATATCTGGAAGCTGTAATATCATAAGTTCCTGGTCGTAAATGACCAAATTTTTTCAAAAAATGACTTTTTGAAATTTTATTATTTGCTAATAATTTCACGTCGTTTTGTATCTCTGATAGAGGTGTAGATATTGATTTCATAAAATTTTCACTAAATTCTGATGGAATTTGTTTTTCTTGTCTTACACTCTCAAGTAAAATTGAACCGATAAAAGAAACACGTGCCATGATTGAAAATGGAAATGTACCGTATCTACGGCAATCTAGAAGTAAGTTTTCTGCAGTAATAAGATAATTTTTATAATTTGATTTTTTTGATTTTAATCCCAAGAGTTTGGATTTTCTATCTTTTGTTAGTGAATTAATTGAATCTTGACAATTATTTTTAATTGTTGGAAAATCTGAGATGATTTTATTTGTAAATACAATCAAAGCATTTTTGATATGATCAATTTCGTTATCAGTAAAATCATATTTTTTTAATTCTTTTAATCTATGAGAAATTGTTAGATCGTAACAAGAGAATAGAATATCAAATTCAACCTTATCATGTAGATAGTGATTAAGTTCTAATTTCTTGAGATAAAATTTCATTAATTTTCTTTTGATTTGTGAATGAATGTTATTTGGAATTAAGGAATTGAAGCTTCCTCTCACATCAACATAGGGTTTATTCCCAAACCTAACCATTAATGGATACGGCTCAATATTTTGATAACCAATAACTGCCCTACTTCTATGCCATATTCTCTTCATGATTAGAAAATCATATAGCGAATAATCTAATAGGTGTGGACGATCACCGATTATCTCTGCTGGGTTCCAATCACTCATATCAGAAAATATTGTATGGTTACCGGGAACATGTTTTTTCTTATTTAAACTAGAAAATTTTTTACTTTCTTTGATTATTAGATCTGAAATCTTGTTATCTATTTTTTCATTATTAATGCCTTTTAATGATGTGATTAAACGTACTTGAAAAATTACAATTGTATTATTTTTAGTGATGGCAAATTCTATATCTAATTCATTAGAATTTAGTGTTTTTTCAATTTCTTGTATTGATGTGATTAATTTTTTCCACTGTGCTGGGATTAATTTTAAAGGAGTTTTTCTAAATATCTTAATTGTGTTACCAATTAGACCACCAGTCACACTTGTGGTTGACGTACTTTGATCATAATTAATTACATAATATGGTGCTCCTAAATCAGGAGTTTTTGTAAAGATAACACCACTTGTCCTCACATTAGTAGTTTGGGTCTGAATCAAAACTTGATTATAATTATTCAAGTTTGATTTTTGCTTGTATGATTTTATTACATTGTTGATTGCTCTCTTAATCTTTATTTTTGAATTAGAAGATACGTTCTGAATACTTAGGTATTCTCCTGCGCTAGAATTTTCTATAGAATCTTCACCTCTGGCTGAACTTCTGATGATTAGATATTTGCTATTAAATTCTTTTTGAATGTTAAGTAGAATGTTTTCTTGATTGTTTTTCCAATCCTTCACAGTAAAATCAAAAATTTTTTCTATCTTTGACTTCTTAAGTTCTGCACTAAGAAATTTTAATACATTAGATTTTGATGTGAAATTATTTTCTAAATGAGTCATGGCACAGTCCAACAAAAATTTTTCATAGCAATTAGGTGATTTTAATGTAGAATATAATGTCAAATATATCCCAATTTCTTTAGTTCCTCCTCAACTCGTATAGATTCATCTTTACTATATTTTTCAGAATGTGTATCAAAACTTGTTTTAACTCTTATCTCCTCAAGAAGCTTTTCCATTTCAGTCACTTTCTCAGGATTTTTTTCTGCTAAATTATTTTCCTCCTTTGGATCAACCCTTAGATCATAGAGATGACAGTTCTCATTAGGATTTTTTAAACTTCGAAAATATTTGTGTGAAGATGTCCTAATCCCTATTACAGCTTTTGGTGATTTTTGACCAGTATGAATTGTTGTACTTTCCATGTAAACAGGGAATTCTTCCATCTCCTCATTTTCAATGAGAGAAAATAGGCTTCTTCCATGTATGTCAGATTTTTTCTTAGGTAAATCTAGGATACTTTCAATTGTAGGAAAAATATCAATACTTCGTACAAGATCTGGTATTTCACCACGTGATGGAACTCCATATCCGGCAAAAAGTAATGGCACTCTGATTAATTCATCAAATTGAAAACGATTTTCATCAGGGCGTTCATTTAGTGAACGCTTTTCGTAACTAGTTTTTAATTTTGAAGAGCGTACCTGACGGAGTATTTCCTTCTTTTTCTTGTGAATGTTTGTCACTTGTGTTTTTGGAAGAAAATTTTTGATGAATGATTTTGATTTTTCTATAATAGGTCCTGATTGTTTCGCAGTGTTATCAATAACTGGTATATAGTCACCATGATCCGATGTAATTACCAATAGTGTATTTTTCAAATCGATTGTATCTAGAATTTTGGCTAACCAGGAATCAACAATTTCCATCATCAACTCATATCTTTCATTTATACTCATTTTTTCAAAATCTGGAACACGTATAGGACGATGAAATGCAAGTACGTGGATAAAATAAATCCATGGTGATTTCATAACATTTGGTTTTAGCATTCCAAGAGTTTTTTCACCCAAACCAGAATGAAGTTGAACGTCTTTACCCTGGTATGACTGATTATCATTTTCAAAATATGATGAAAAGCCCATTGCATCTAACGCAGAATGCATTGTAGCATAACAATTGTATCCATTACTTTTCAAATTTGTAATATAACTTGTTGATTCAGAATGAGTCTTATCATAATATTCTTTAGTTTCACCAACACCAAATGGGTATCGTGATGTAAAGATACTACTGATTGCACTTATGGTATAATCGGTAGAACTTATAGCTTGAGAAAAATATGAACCCTGTTTTATCAATGAATCAATAACTGGAGTTTTGAAATTTTTATTATCATAGAATTTATCTGCCCTACAGCCATCAAGCACAATAAAAAGAATATTTGGTTTCAATCTTTTACTGTTAATCATTCTACCTCACTTTAAATTATCTGTTTTTAAAAAAACTTGTAGACATATTTCAAATGTACTCGTAATAAAAATTTAAAATTCTTATTTTCTTGATTTTGTATAATTAACTTTAAAAGTAATATAGCATACCAGATTTTGAAAAATTAATGATAGAATTACCTAATTTTGAAAAAGCGTTTGAATATGAAAATAATTTCTATCTTTCTTGTGGCATAACAAGAATTAGTAAGATTTTGTCTCATTATGAAATTTATAAAATGATTAAAGAGGTGCCGGGAGAAATTATAGAGTGTGGAGTTTTTAAGGGTGCATCTTACCTCCGATTTGCAATGTTTAGAGAGATTTTTGGGAATCCATTTTCAAAAAAGATTATTGGGTTTGATACTTTTAGTAAATTTCCCGAAACAACTTTCCAAGATGATAATAAAGCAAGAAATAAGTTCATTAATTCGGCTGGTTCCGATTCAATCTCTAAAGATCAGCTTCTAAAGATTCTTGATAATAAGGGGTTAAACAAGCACGTGGATTTGATTGAAGGTGATATTACAGAAACTATTCCATCATATGTAAAAGCAAATCCTGAACTAAAAATTTCACTCCTAAATCTAGATACAGATATCTACGAACCAGCGGTGACCATCTTAGAGCATCTTTATCCAAAAATTACAAAAGGAGGTATACTAATGCTTGATGATTATGGCACTCATCCCGGGGAAACAAAAGCAGTTGACGAATATTTCAAGAATAAAACTGTTGAAATAAAGAAATTTTCTTTTGCGATGACTCCATGCTATATAATAAAACCTTAATGATTGTTTTCTTGCAATTTTATAATTACATTTTAAAGTAGAGTTAATTCTTCTGAACTATTGGACTATTCTTCAAAAATACTTCAAAATTTTCTTAATTTGTATTGGGTAAGACCAGAAACAGCATTTTGGCGAACGCTAGATGTATTACAAATGAAATCAATCAAGTTCAAAAAACCAATCATAGACATAGGATGTGGTGATGGAAGTTTTAGTTTTACGAATTTTGGAGGAAAAGTAAATTCTGCCTTTGATGTATATAGATCCATCAAGAATACATCAGGATTTTTTAAAGGAGTTGATATACATAATCAAAATCTGCAGATAAAACCAAAAATTATCCATAAAACCAAAATGAAGATAGATGTTGGATTAGATTGGAAAATGAATCTTCTAAAAAAAGCAAATGAGTTGAAATTATATGAGAAACTTATTCAGCATGATAGTAATAATCCACTTCCATTCGAAAATGAAGAATTTGAAACAATCTTTAGCAATGCGTTTTATTGGATAAATGATATTGAATCTCTACTTAAGGAAGCTAAGAGAATATGCACTGAGAGTGGTAAAATAATAATTTTTGTTCCAGATCAAAAATTCAAAGATTCGCTAATTTATAATCAATTTCTTAAAGGAGGATATACATGGGCGAAGATTCTTGATCGAGGAATCTACAAGAACACCAAGCACTGTTATACACTTTCCAAATGGAAAACTATTTTTTCAAAGGCTGGTTTAAAAATTGAACACCATTCTAATTATGCTACAGAGAAACTGACAAAAATCTGGAGTATTGGGATGAGACCATATAGCCCATTTATCATCGAAATGGCAAATACGCTAAAACTAAGTGAAAGAACGAAAATAAAGAAACGAGTTGTTTCTGAAATTTTTCCTATCTTAAGATCTTACCTTGATTTTGAATTAAATAGTGTGGGCAAGAATAACTGTTTTCACATGTTCGTTTTAACTAAAAAACAGTAAAAATTTCATGTATCTCTAACCTAAAAAATATTGTAGACCAATATCATTAAATCAATATAATTTGTATTAAATTTAAATTGAATATTCTTGTAGTTTGTGCACATCCTGATGATGAAACTATTGGTATGGGTGGGGCACTAAAAAAATTATCAAAATCTCATAAAATCAAAGTCGTATTTCTTTCAGAAGGAATTACTGCTAGACGAAAATCAGGCTATGTAAATTCACCTCAATATGATGTGACCCATGAAGAAATGAAAAAGATGAAAAAAGAGGTAGAAGTGCGAAAAAAGCATGCTAAGAAAGCACTAAAAATTCTTGGAGTGCAAGAAGTTCGTTTCTTGGATCTTCCAAATCAGGAATTAGATCAAATACCATTATTGAAGATTATAAAAGAAATAGAAAAAGAAGTTCATGAGACAAAAGCGAGTATAATTTTTACACATCATTACAATGATCTTAATCTTGATCATAGGGTCGCCTATGAAGCAACTATTACTGCTGCAAGACCAATACCTGATTCTAAAGTTTCTTCCATAATTTCTTTTGAAATTCCTGCTGCTACAGATTGGAGAAAACCTTACAAATTTAATCCAAATTTATACATAGATATCTCTTCACAACTAACAGCTAAAATTAATGCGCTGAAAGCTTATCAGTATGAATTTAGAAAACCACCTCATCCCAGGTCTAAAGAGATTACTGATGCAGTGGCCAAAAGATGGGGTAGCCTATCTGGTTTTAAGGCAGCAGAAGCGTTTGAGATAATTTTTAGCCGTATGAATAACTTGGAGAACATTTCTTTATGATTAAAAATGATTGAAAGATATCAAAGTTTACAGACTAACGTTTTAATGCTAAAAAAGAGGTATGGTTAATATTGAAAATAAACAAGGGACAGTTTAGACTTTCGTCACGTTCAAAAAATTTCAAATTTGAATTACATAGAGGACATGGACATCTCTTAGATTACATATCAAATAGAATTAAGTGGCACCTCTATCCTAGAATACATAAAGTCAGTAGATATCCACCACATGTTGATGTTGAAATTTCTAGTGCGTGTAATTTGAATTGCCCGATGTGTTATACAACGACAGATGAATTTAAAAAAATCGCAGGACTGGGCTATATGGAATTTGATCTTTTTAAAAAAATCATAGATGAGTGTGGTAGAAATGGAGTTTTTTCTATAAGAATAAGTTTTAGAGGAGAGCCACTTCTTCATCCAAAAGCATTTGAAATGATAGAATATGCAAAAACTCATGGAATTAAAGAAGTTTCAACATTAACACATGGTGGAACTCTAAATGAGGAAAAATTTGAGGAACTTATTGATCTAGGACTTGATTGGTTGACAATCTCATTTGATGGTATTGGTGAAACATATAACAAAATTAGAGCACCTTTAACTTTTGAAGACGCGGTAAATAAAATAAAAAATTATCAAGATATTAAGAAAAAGAGAAAAGTAGTAAAACCAGTAATAAAAGTTCAAACAGTATGGCCAGCAATATCAGAAAATCCAGAAGAATATTACAATACTTTTAACCCAATAGTAGATCAGGTTGCATCTAATCCCTTGATCGACTATTTGATTAGGGATACTGATATCACATACGAAGAAAATTTTACATGTCCACAACTTTGGGAGAGGCTAGTTATTGGAAGTGATGGTAGAGCATTACTATGTTCAAACGATGAATTGAGTGAACATATTATTGGTGATGCTAATACTGAGTCTATATTCGAAATCTGGCATGGTAAGAAAATGACAGAAGCCAGAGATCTACAGATGCGTCATATGGGAGTTGCAAAAATTAATGCCTGCAAGAAATGTTACTTGCCAAGAAAAACTGAGACTGACCACAAAAAAATTGATAACAGAATGATAAGTATCGATAATTACATAGATAGAATACAAGAAGTTGGAAAATGATTATACTTACCAAGAAAAGTTTGGAATGTGATTAGTTTGACTGAAGATTTAGAAAAAATTTTGGGGAGGTTGGAGAGTAAGCAACGAGATTGCGTTTCTTTTTCAAAAAAATATAAAAGCCGAAAAATGGAAGATCTTTATCAGTACTATGAAGGTGCAAACTGGGCAATAAAGTATGCAATTTCACTATTAAAAAACGATAAAGAATCTTCCGAGTTTTAACGATAATAAAAAAAACTCACCTTAAATTTTTTAGATAAGGTTTTAGCCAAATTAAAATAATTTTAAGATCTCTGAACTAACTCGTTTTGCACCTAAGCCATCGACTATCGTGTCTTTTGAAAAACGATTAATTTTTCTTTGCACTATATCTATAATGACTTTCTCTATCTTTTTTTGTGTTGATTTGTTTAAAAGACCTAAATTTATTGCGGCATTTTTTTTTGCCCAATTCTGTGCAGTAGGAAGTTGGTGTTTGTCATCACATATCACTATAAATGGTGTATTCATGTTTGCAAATTCATAGGTAGTCACACCACCAGTAGTAAAACCAAATTCTGATTTAGAAATTTCGTCGTGCATATTCTTTGTTTCTTGTATAAATTCAATATTTTTACTATATTTTTTAGAAAAAGCTAAAACTTTTGCTGATTTCGCTGCAATAGGTCCTAAAATAATTTTTATTTTTAATTTTTCCGCATTTCTATTTAATGAATCTAGAAAAATATTAACAATTCCTTTTTCATCCAAACCCCCAAAAGATACTAAAATGTCATATTTTTTACTAGTGAGTTTGTTTTTTTTAGAAAACCTATGATTGAGGATTTGATAAGAAGGACCTAAGAGACATAACGAGTCATTATCCTTTTTGTATTTCTGATTTTCTAAGCCAACAAATCCATTAACCAAAATATCAACAGGCAAATTAATATTTTTTAAATCAGTTATAATAACAGTTTTTACAATTTTTCGTAAGACTTTAAGATATTTAACATCAGTTTTGTGTTTGTCAATTATCAAAATATCTATTTTATTATTGTAAATGTATTGAACGGTTTTTTTAATATCACATTCTAAAGAAATATTCTTTGCAAGTGATGAAATTTGTGTAAATCCATATTCATTAAAAATTTTTTTGGCTCCACCATAGTCCTCAACTAAAAAATGAAGATCTACACTATGTTTTAGATAATACGATAAATTGATAGAACGGAAGATATGTCCTAATCCTGTTTGTCTGTTCTTTACCTTACCTCCATACGTCCTAAATAGAATTTTTATTTTTTTTTGTTTCATATCTGGTTAAATGTGATTAGTTCAGTCAATTGATTTCGAGATTTCATATCAAGAAAATTTGTTAGATAATTTAATAATTTTTTCAACATCTTTAGTAGATAGATTTGGATGTGTTGGTAGAAGAACATGATGTTTTGCAATAAATTCTGTATTGACAAGCTTTTTCGTAGTTTGATAATATTGTGATATGTGTGTTGGAGGATGATAATTTCCAACTTCTATGTTGTTTTCACGCATTTTCTTTGTAAAAATCCTTGGATTCTTTACTAGCAACCAATAAAAATTATAAGAACATGATTTTTCTAGAGGCATTTTCTCATCAATTGAAATTTTGTTATGATACTGTTCTGCTATCTGATATCGAATTGAAATCATTTTGTTTAATTTTTTAAGCTGTTCTAGACAGATTGCCGCAGAAAATTCATTCATGTAAGAATTCCAACCTACCTGATTAACTGAATTTGGGCTTTGCTGTGAAATTCCTGAGTTCCGTAATGCTGAGAGAATTTTTTTGAATTTTTTACTATTTGAACCATTTAATGCAATTGCTCCACCTTTTGGTGCTGCAATGATTTTAACTGGATGAAAACTAAAACAAACCAGTTCACTGTGACTACCAATTTTTTTATTTTTATAATTTGATCCTGTTGCAAGAGCTGCATCCTCAATTAAATTAATTTTATAATTCTTAGATAATTCTTTTAATTTGTTAATATCACAAGGGATTCCACCAAAATGTACAGGCACGATTGCTTTGGTTTTTTTGGTAATTGCTTTTTTAACTAAATCCACATCTAGGCAAAGATTTTTTGGATTAATATCAACAAAAACTGGTTTTCCCCCATTATGGACTACAGCATTAGCCAAAGAGATATGACAAAAAGATGGTATTATCACTTCTTTATTTTTGATGTCCATCAGACTAAGAGAAAGTAATAATGCAGCAGAGCCAGAATCTACTGCTACACATTCATCACATTCAAGATATGATTGGAATTTTTTTTCAAATTCTGAAACTTTGTTATTATCCTTTGGCGAAGCCCAAAGGTGACTTTCAAATACCTTTTCTACAGCTCTTCTTTCTTCTCGACCAAAAAATGGATCATGAATTTTGATTTTAGACATTATTCTTCTTTTGCTCCTTCATAAGTAAAAATTTTTTATACTGATTAGTGATATGACCGTCCTTATTAATTTCAAGAAGTAATGGTTCTTTAGAAATAATTTTTTCTATATCCTCAATTGTAATAAATTTATTTTTTTTTGAAATTCGTTTATAGATTTCCTTTACAAACTTTAAATCATTTTTTTTATCCACTGTTATTCTCATGTTTGATAAATTTTTCTTTGATTTTATATTAGAAATATTAAATAATTTAGGATGAGATTGTATATATGGAAAAACATGCTCTCGCTCAAAGGAATTATTTGATTGCTTCCAGGCTATTTCAAGTGCCTTGAAAGTAGTGACTTCTACTACTGTACCTAGTGGAAAATTACATGTAGATTCTTTCCATCCTCCCTGATTTTTTTCAACGTTATTACTAACATAGTCATATGGATTATCGAGAAATTTCTTTAAAACACGATCAATAACATTAGGATCAATTAATGGACTATCTGCTGAAATTCGTATTATTGGGTCACAAGAAAATTTTTTTGCAGATTCATAAAAACGGTCTAAAACATCATTTACTGAGCCTCTATAGTAATCAATTCCGTTCTCCTTACAAAAATCCACAATTTTTTTATCCTCTGGTGCAATCGATGTGGAAATTATTACTCTATTAATAAATTTTGAAGATAGTGTTTGTTTGATAACGTAAAAAAGTAATGGTTTACCTTCAATCTCTTTCATTACTTTACCGGGAAGTCTATTAGAACCCATTCTTGCTTGTATTATTGCAGTAAGCATAATTATGAAAATATTATCGAATGTTTAAATTAATTTATAGACATGTTTGATTAATTCGTCTACAAATATGCTAATAACTTGTAAAATATTTATTCAATTAACATTAAAGAGCAAAAATGACAACAATA
>ENA-UPTF01000441-UPTF01000441.1-marine-metagenome-genome-assembly--contig:-NODE-441-length-29672-cov-27.760027_pt1 | contig 29672 bp, 33 predicted proteins | sample MGYA00238166_ERZ767019 | MGnify/ENA primary metagenome ERZ767019 (study PRJEB28930, sample SAMN06266391) | marine metagenome | isolation source: Sea water from 250 m depth | place: Atlantic Ocean... | reverse complement strand
GCTTCTTCCTTATCGATTACAGTAGCCGCAACGGATGACCAGAACACAGTGAACCGGGACGATGACACCATCGCCTCTTACTCATCAAGAGGTCCAAGGAGAGACAACGGCGATGGCAACCCGGTGAACGAGCTGATTCCAGAGCTAAGCGCTCCTGGGACCAATATTATTCAGGCTGAAGGTTGTGTCTCCAGTGGAGGATGCAACAACTTCCTTGGCGGCGATGCCTCAGATAACACCTACACGGGAAGAGGCAGCGGGACATCTTACGCGACACCCGCAGTCACAGGTGTTGTGGCACTAGTGATTGAGGCAAACGGCCAACTTTCCCCTCTGCAGATTAAGGAAGTCCTCAAGCAGACATCTGAGAGGATGGGAGAGCCTAGTGCACCGGAGGTTGACCCATACTGGAATCGCGAATTCGGATATGGCATGGTGGACGCTCACGCAGCCGTAGCACTGGCACAGCACATCGCCGAGACAGGGCAAACGGATTCCTTGGACGTCAGCCTCCAGAACCATCTGCTGAACCTCGTCGACTCCAACGGCACAATCAACGTCACAGGACACGCATGGGGTCAGATGGGCAGTGTCGACAGGGTCGAATTCAGAATCGACGGAGGCGAGTGGCAAGAGGCGACGTACTCCGCCGAGCCCGCTGAGATCGGTGCCCTGACGCCATTCTCGTGGCATGTCATCCTCGATCCGACCAAACTCGGCGAGGGCCCCCACCAGATAGAGGTCAGAGCGGTCTCGGGAGAGAGCCACTCGCTACCGGTGCTAGCGACCGCGCACGGCACGGCTGGCAGTGCCTCAAACTTCTCCGTACCACCGCTTGTGATATTCGGAATCGTCGTGGTCTTCGTCATCTGGTTGGCCTCACTGTCCCTCGTCCGACTCCGCTCGGACGGCGAGATTGACAGCCTGCTCTCGAGGTGGCGCAGGGAGGAGGACTCGGCAATTGAGGAAGTGCTCGAAGCTGAATTGATTCCCGAACAGGACCCCGAATAGCGAATCCATAGGATTCGAAGCGCCTTGTTCAAAGCCTAGAACATTCGTCCGCAGGCCATGGTGAGGTTCTCCGAGCGTGCGAGCAGCATCCGTCCTACAGGGGTTCGGAGGATGTTTGACATGGCCGGAGATGATGCAGTGCAGTTCGGTTTGGGGGAACCGGACTTCCAGCCTCCTTCGATTGCTATAGAGGCATTCACCAAGGCAATGGAAGGCGGCCGGAACAAGTACACCACAACTGCCGGGCTCCCGCCTTTGAGGCAGAAGGTTGCCGAGATGTGGCACCACCTAGTCCCAAGTCTGGACGAATCAAACGTCTGCATCACCATGAGCGGTACCAATGGACTCCTCGACATCTTCCTAGCCCTGGTGAGTCCCGGGGACAACGTGCTACTGCCCGAGCCCTACTTTCCCCTGTACCCCCCTGACGTGGTGATTTGCGGAGGCGAGCCCAACCTGTATCCATGCACCTTCGAGAACGGTTTCGTCCCGACCCTCGAGGACCTTGAATCCAGAGTGGATGAGAACACGGTGGCCATCCTGTACAACTTCCCTAGCAACCCCACCGGTGGCAACGTGGATGAGTCCCAAAGGGACGAGCTCGTGGCCTTCGCTAAGGAGCACGACCTCTGGCTGATTAGCGACGAGGTCTACGACCGCATAGTGTACGACGCCCCGCACGTCTCCTTCCTCGGGGCGGGCTATGACAAGGTCATCATGGTGCAGTCGTTCTCCAAGACCTTCGCCATGACTGGATGGAGGATTGGGTACCTGCTGTCCCCGGACGCCGAGGCGATGTCGCAATTGACCAAGATGCAGTACTACGTCACCGCCTGCAGCAACGATGCCATGCAGCACGCCGTCCTCGAGGCCCTTGAGAACGCCCCCGACTATCCCGAGGAGATGTGCTCCGAGTTCAAGGTCAGGCGAGATCTGATCTGTGAACGGCTCAATGCGATTCCAGGAGTATCCTGTCACGTCCCCACCGGGGCGTTCTACGTGTTTCCCAGAGTAGAGGTTCCGGGGATGAACAGTGAGGAGATAGCAATGGCCCTGCTCGAAGGAGGAGTGCTTTGCTCCCCTGGAACAGCTTTCGGCGAGTTGGGCGAGGGGCATCTCCGCTTCGCCTATACCATAGACCGAGATGGAATAGAGAAGGGCATGGACAGGGTCGAGGCGGTGCTGGCCGACCTCAGGGGAGACTGACCAAGGTGGGGCCAATCGAGTCCTTCGCACTCTTCCTCGCCTGCTTGTACATCGGCAGCGAGAGCCCTAGGTTCGGACCTAGCGTGCTGGCACCCGTAATCCTGCTGTCCTCCCTAGCATTCCTGTATGCCCTCGGTCCGTCTGCAATCGGATTCGGTTTGGCCATCGGCTCGGGGTGGATTCTGTTGAATGAGATGGTCGAACGGGCCACGCCGCTTCGATAATCAGTCTTCGAACAGCCTGAAGGGAAGATCAATCATTCTGCTCGAGTCCTCCTCCTCAGTTTCTTCCTCGACATCCTCCTCAGCCTCTGGGAAATCGGACTCCTCAGGCTCGACGACCTCATCGCCGTCTGACTCCCCCGGACTCTCAAGCAGGTCCATATGCAGGTTCTCAAGGCCACTCTCCTGCCCCCTCATCCAACCGGGCATGTCGTGCGCCCCCCCGAGTACTGACATCGTGGTGAAGGTCGCCATCGGCAGCACCGATATGGCCACCAGGAAGTCGATTACAGCGGTATCGGGGACCACCGCATCAGGGGCGACCACGTGCAACAGGATTGCTTCGAGCTGCACCTCGTCCCACTGCGTGATGTCGACATCCAGCCAGTTGAGGGAGGCTGCTAGGAAGGTTCTGGCGATGACCCAGAAAAACAGTACCGGCAGCAGCCACGAGAACCTCGATATCCGCCAGAGCACGCTCCTGAACATCGCCGCGTAAGCCACCAGCCAACTCGACACCAGTGGTTGGATTCTCACTGCCATCCACAGGGCAATCATGTAGCCTGCCATGCCTAACTCGAAGGCCCGGTCCGACTTGATCACCCCCTCGGGCACGCCCTCCATGATGAGCAGCGGCACTGCGATTAGCAGCACTTGCATAGGTACGGCCAGTAGCTGGAGTCCGCCGTGCACCGCTATCAGGTCATGGCCATCGTCAACCGTCTTCTCGTGCACGATCCTAGCCATCCTGCCGTAGGGACTCGCCTGCAGGGCCAGCCTCGACCGGTCGATCAACTCTGGGTCACCCGCTCTCCTGCTCAGGCCTAGGACAGGCATCCATCCGCCCTTGTCAGCGACCGAGGCAGGCCTGTAACCGCCGAATAACAGTGCCAGCAGGAGCGACAGGAATCCGTACAGCAGGCCGGCGATGACTATCCAGTACACAAGTTCGGTTCGCATGGCAATGGAGAAGTTGTCTTGATCCACCTCAAGCAAGTAGGTCAGGGAGAATCCGACTATCGGGACCAGCGTGACTTGCAACACGACCACTGTGTAGAGTACGAACCTCTGGTACAGTCCCTCCACGGTCACAGCAGTCACGTCTCATCGAGTCATCATAAGCCCTTCATCGGAGCCGTGCCACCACCGGGCAGTTAGGGAAGCGTCCGAGAGCCGCCAATCCGTTCTATGCCGCCCTCCGGGCGGCGAACGCTGCTAGCGAACCTTCATACACGGTTGTAGGACCGAAGATTCGTCACATGCGTAGCCTGTCCCCGTTCCTCTTGGTGTCCTTGCTCTTAGTCATGAGCATGGCCCCGTTGGCCGCCAACTCGGTGATGACTGCGGCCGTCGACGAGCGCGCGGCCACCCCGAAGGCGCTGATTGACTTCGAAGTCACCTCGATAGAGCTCGGCGACTCCCTGACATCGGCCCATCAGTGGAACCAGTCAGACAACTCGACCGCCGAGTACGTCCTGCGTGACCAATGGATTCTCGTCAGCGTCACATTCACTCAGGCGGGCACGTCCAGCCAGCCTGCCTACGCAGAGGGCTGGATGCAGGTGTGGCACCCGATTGGGTTCCTGATGGAGGAGCACTACGTCAACATGACACTGTCCGGCCTGCAGTCCACCACCGAGACATTCTATTGGAACCCCAGCGCTGCTCACAGCGCCATCGATGACCACGGCGATCTCTACGGCGGCATCATACTGCGTGGCACCATAGACGGTGGCCTAGCTGACGACAACGAGGAAAACAACGAGTTGGATAGGGAGGTCCCGGTAGCAGCCTGGAAGGACGCGATGGACAACGGCTTCTGCGGGGACGTGGACGGCGATCAGGTCATTGACTGCACCAACCAGCTCAGCGCCAACGAGCCGACGTGGGCAGGCGCTGGCTACAACTCGGATGGCTCCCTCTCGTCAGACCCAGACTGGTACGGCCATTGGAGGATGGAGAACGCGTCTAGCGCAGAGGGCGATTGGCACTGGAGGGTGTCGAGGCCAGGCTCGGACTACGCCAGCAACAGGCATGACAGGCTCTGGTGGGGTTGGTTCACCCCGTTCGACAACTGCGACGACCCCGGGCACGGACTCAAGTACGGAACCCTCGACTCGGCGGTCTCAGCCCTGTACGGCAACAACTTCTGCAAGATTAGAGTGAGGTCGTTCGACTTCATCTCGATGCATCTAGTCACCGAGGCCTGGGGCGAGATGGCTGCCGGTGACCAGATCAGGCTCGAGGCTGATGCCGGAGGCTCCCTAGCCCACTACAACTACACCGCGCAGAACCTGTCCAAGAACCACGGAGAGTGGTCGCAACTGGTCTGGAACATGACCGACGTGCACCCGAACGCAGACTATACACTCGCGTTTCGCTTCGATTCCAACAGCTCCTTCGCGAACCAAGGCATCCACCTAGACTCATTCCTCCTGTTCGGGTTCGAGAAGGTCGCTGAGTATACAATCGACGTCGATTGCGACGACCCGCTGCCCAACGCCTACATGGTTGTGCCCGATGACCCCCGGCCTCCATCGCTTTACTGCAAGATCAAGAACAACGGGTATGTCGACATCACGCTGCGCCTTTACACCGAGGTCTCGAACCAGACGTGGATGAACAACTACCCACTTAGGATTGACTCGAACAACATGTTCGACCATGACAACTACGTCGTCTCGGAGGTCATCAACGCTCTGGAGACCATGGACACTTGGTTCAACCTCAGCATACCTGAGGGTGCCAGCGTCGAGGAACTCGACTGGTTCGTCTGGGTGAACGACGGGACGACAAACCTCTCCAAGGTCTACATCGAGTTGCCCGTATCGGTCATAGCAGCGTACTCGATCACCCTCGACCAGAAGACCCTCGCCAACCCCGCTGCGGTCCTGTATCCTGGAACAACCGGGAATGTCGCTATGGTGGTTAAGAACACCGGGAACCAGATAGCGACCTGGAACCTAGGCGCCACCTTCGGCGACAATCGCTGGGGTGCCGAGAACCTGATCTGGCACGATGCCAACGGCTCCGTAGTCACCAGCCTCTCGATGAATATCACCGACGAGTTTGAACTCACTGCTACCGTCATCGTGCCCGACGAGATGCCTCCCGGGACCTACCCGATAACCCTGCTTGCAAGCGGCAGGCCCCCTGCCAACTTCGTTGCTGATTGGACCATATACATCGAGGTCCCGGTGTTCCACGACCTAGTGCTCGAGCCAGAGACCACGGAGATTACGGCCGCTGCAGATGGCTTCCTCAGGCTGATTGAGATTAGGATGGTTAACAACGGAAACTCCGAGGAGGCGTTCGACCTGTCGGTGCTGTCCGACTGGAAACTCGGCGTCTCGCTGAACGCCGAGCAGAGTCTCGGAATAGACCCGTTCGGAGGGGACAGCACCGTAATGCTGCTGCTTCCGATGCCTTATGGAATCGCAAACGAGACCTATGAGATCTGGATCATCGCAGCCAGCCAAGACGACTCGGACTACCAATCGAGCGTCAGGATTCTGCTCACCGTTCCTGTGACCAATCTGGTCGAGGTCGAGGACCTAGACATGACCGAGGAGGTGTTCAGGGGAGGGGACGATGCAAGGACCGTCAACTGGGAGATTTGGAACAACGGTAACGTCAACGACGCCTTCACCATCGACTTCCAAACCAGTCACCCCGACGTGTGGGTTCAGGCGACCGGGCTGACCAATGGTAGGACTCCGTACATCCCGGCCGGTTCGTCGTTGAACCTGACCGTTCGATACTCGTTCGACTTCTCCGCCTCCGGCGAGCGCGAAGTCACCCTGATTGCCTCCAGCGTAGAGGCCGCCAGCGAGGGCCTCACCGTAACGGGAAGCGGGAAGGCCGATTTCATCGTCGGCACTCAGGGATTCTTCCAAGTGCTCGCCCCCATGCCCTTGGAGATTACCGAGAGCGGGGACGACTACGCTCTAGTGTATACGGTGGTCAACCTGTATCCTGATGACCAGCTGCTGAGGGCCGACATTGACAGGAACTCTGACATCTTCTTCAACATCTTCGACGCGCGAGTCGACGCCGGAGACAGGGACTTTGTCCTGCTCGCAAACGACTCGAGGACCATCACGGTCTGGCTGACGGTGACCGAGGACAACCTCGAGAACCTCGCAGCGAACGAGATGACCTTCGAGATAACCCTAGAGGTCGACGGAGACAGGGATAAGGTATCGATGAACGGCTCGGTCGTGATGCACAAGCTGAACCCCATAGAGACGGGGGTCGACGTAGAAGAGACAGCATGGTGGGCAGGAAACATCCTCTTCCTACTGATTGGGATAGGAGTCATGGGCGCGGTTCTGCTGGCTTCCCTTAGGATATTCAAGAGCGCGACCGCGCCGATGGAGGAGATTTCGACCCTAGACACATACGAGATGACCGTCGACGGCAGTGGATGGGACGGGGACGAGTCGATACCCGACGCTCCAGAACTCCCGGCAGACGACGATGTGGCCAACTCGATGTATGGGGGAGCGAAAGAAATCTTCGAACAGCCCCCCGAGATGCCACCTCCACCTCCAATGGAGCCCGAGCCAGAGCCCGAGCCAGAGCCCGAGCCAGAGCCCGAGCCCGAGCTGCCACCTGGGGTGCCACCGATTCCAGAGGAGGGCCTCCCTGAGGGATGGTCTATCGAGCAGTGGATCCACTACGGCCAGCGCTGGTTGGACCAGCAGAACCGTGAATAGTGCCGCGATGCACACCCGCTCGCGCCCGTGCGAGGGCTTATGACCCCCCCATTGGTCGCCGGATTCCGGAGTGTGATTTCCTATGTACAGCGGTCAACAGCCAATTTTCATTCTCAAGGAAGGCACTGAGCGTACCAGTGGGCGCTCGGCGCAGAGCAACAACATCGCTGCTGCGAAGGCAGTCGCTGACTCGGTTCGTTCCACTCTCGGTCCGAAGGGCATGGACAAGATGCTGGTCGACAGCATGGGCGACGTGGTCATCACCAACGACGGCGCCACGATACTCAAGGAGATGGACATTGAGCACCCCGCTGCCAAGATGATTATCGAGATTGCCAAGACCCAGGAGCAGCACTGCTACGACGGCACCACCAGCGCGGTCGTGATAGCCGGGGAGTTACTCAAGCGAAGTGAGGACTTAGTCGAGCAGAACGTGCACCCGACGGTCATCTGTGAGGGCTTCAGGCTCGCCTCGGACAAGGCGTCGGAACTAATCGAGGCGCATTCAATCGAAGTCGACCAGGATATGCTGGAGGAGGTGGCGAAGACCGCGCTCACCGGCAAGAGCGCAGGCGCGGTCAAGGAGTTCCTCGCTGACATCTCGGTCAGGGCGGTTCTCTCCGTGGCCCAGGAGGTCGACGGGGAGACTGTGGTCGATTTGGATGACATCAAGGTGCAGAAGAGGCAGGGCGGCTCCATCAAGGACAGCTCCCTCGTCGACGGCATTATCCTCGACAAGGAACGCGTCCACAGCGGGATGCCCCGCAGCGTTTCCGGTGCGAAGGTAGCGCTAATCAACTCGGCCATCGAGGTCAAGAAGACTGAGGTAGATGCCAAGATCCAGATTACCGATCCCAACATGCTGTCACAGTTCCTCGATGAGGAGGAGCAGTACCTCAGGTCACTCGTCGACAAGATCCAGAACTCCGGAGCAAGCGTGGTCATCTGCCAGAAGGGCATCGACGACGTGGCTCAGCACTACATGTCGAAGGCTGGCCTGTTCGCTATACGCAGGGCCAAGAAGAGCGATATGGAGGCTCTGTCAAAGGCAACCGGCGGCAGGATAGTCACGAACATCGACGACCTTTCCTCTGACGATCTGGGAAGCGCGTCCAAGGTCGAGGAGCGCAAGATCGGCGAGTCGGACATGGTCTTCGTCACAGGCTGCCCCGATGCCAAGAGCGTCTCGGTCCTCCTTAGAGGCGGCACAGAGCACGTCGTAGACGAGATTCGCCGGGCCTTCGATGATGCAGTGGGCGTCGTCGCGGTGGCACACGAGGACGGAGTGGTACTGACAGGAGGCGGCTCCGTCACTGCAGCTATCAGCCGTGAACTGCGTTCCTACGCAGAGGGGATAGGCGGAAGGGAACAGATGGCAATCGAGGCTTTCTCAGGGGCTCTCGAGGTAATCCCTAGAACTCTCGCCGAGAATGCCGGCCTAGACCCGGTCAACACCATCATCGACCTCAGGAAGTCGCACTCCGAGGGCAAGTCGCACTTCGGCGTCAACGTTTACGAGGGCGGTGTCGCGGACATGAACGAGGGAAGGGTGTTCGAGCCGAGCAGGGTCGTCGAGCAGGCGATCCAGAGCGCCTCGGAGACCGCAGTGATGATCCTGAGGATCGACGACGTGATTTCCAGTCGGGCCAGCCCTCCGATGCCTGAGGGCGGCGAGTTCGACGGAATGGGCATGATGTGAGGCCAAGGGTGGAATACGGCCTACGGCCGTAGACCTCGGTTGCACTAGATTCAATAATCGCGTCAGGGTGCCCATACTGCCGGTAGGCGTGAGTGGGCTTCATGGAGATATTCAGCGTCTTCATCGACGATGGCTGCATCACCTGCGACGCCTGCGAGGAGGCCGCTCCCGATGTCTTTGAGGTCACTGAGGACACCTGCTTCATCAAGCCCGACGTCAGAGTCGACGGCGGTTACGACCGCAACGTCGACAAATCCGGTCTGAAACCAGAGGCGGTTTCCTCACTCTCCGATGACATCTTCGACGCAGCGGACGCCTGCCCGGTCGATGTCATCATTGTTGTCGAGGGAACTGGGGAGGAGGAGCCCGAGCCAGAAGAGGAGGTAATGTCCGAGCCAGAAGAGGAGGCGGCGCCCGAGGGTCCCGTGGAGGTCTCGGGCGATGATCTCGATTCGCTACTGACTACAGGGGACCGGACATTGAACATCTTCTTCGGGTCGCAGTCCGGAAACTCGGAGGAGCTAGCGGCTAAATTTGCCAAACGGGCGAGTGACTACGGGCTGGATGCCACGGTGCACGACATGGATGGGTTCGACTTGGCCTCAATGGCCACGATGAAGAGGATACTGATCATCTGCTCGACCTGGGGCGAGGGCGACATGCCCGACAACGCCGAGGAGCTGTGGCAAGAGGCTAGCGCTGACTCGGCCCCCAAGATGGGAGACGTCGGCTTCTCGGTGCTGGCGTTGGGAGATAGCAGCTACGAGTTCTACTGCGAGTCCGGCAAGGAATGGGACGAACGTCTGGAGGGGTTGGGAGCCACTCGACTGGTCGAACGCGTCGACTGCGACGTCGACTACGACGCCCCCGCTGCCGCGTGGGCCATCAACGCTCTTGCAGCGATGGCTGCAGTCGACGGGAATGGCGAGTTCCACGAGGGACAGGTCGAGGCGATCAAGGACCTAGTCTCCGGTTCTGCGGCTGCAGGCGCATCCGGTGATGACGGCTTCTCGGTCCCCAATACCACGGCTGAGGTAATCCAGGCCGAGATCAGCATCTTCCGCTACGACCCGGTCAGTGCAAGCACCGGCAAGGACACCTGGGTCTGCGCTCTACCGGGCCACATGACAGTGCTCGAGTCGCTGAGGATGCTGAAGGAGACCCATGATGGCACCCTGTCTTTCAGGGACGGCCCCAGCGACGACCCGACCACATCTATATCGGTCAATGGCAGGCTGATTCTGCCCGGCAGCGTCAGACTGGACTCGGTCGCTCCGATTCGCGACGGCGGTTTGAGGCTGCGCATAGAGCCTCTGCCCGCGTTCGACGTCATCCGCGACCTAGTGGTGGACCACTGGCCACTCGAGAGGGCGCGTGAGTCCTCCAAGCCGTGGATGGTCGCGGCGGCCAGAGACGGCGCCGAGACCTCGCAGGGAGTGATTGGCACAATGGAGGCTTCGACGGCGGACGCGCTGCACTCGTCGACTGACTTCTGCAGCGCGCCCCTGCTGCACTCTTGCTCGGACGCCACCCCTCACGCCGAGGCGTACCTCGGCCCAGCCGTGCTGGCACGGACCTGGGCTCGAATCAACGACCCGCGCTCGTCGGTGAGGAGCATAACCGAGATGCATGCGGTTATGGACTCCAAGGGCGGCATAAAGGCCGAGACGGACCTAGCCTCGATCCGCCGTCAGAACGCCTCGACCAGAATCATCGCCGAGGCCCTGCTCGACGCACGGACCTCGACTCTATCTAGAGATGCCTTCAACGGCCGCCACGGCAAGCATGTATGGTGGTACACCTGGTCCGTGAAGAGCAGCGGCAGAGTCAATGACACAGTTGTCTACAGGCAGGTACTCGGCCCCATGGGCCTGCTCGGGAACCTGTTCTCTGGAGTCACTGCCCGGATGGTTCTCGGTTTCACCAGGACAGGTGGAAACGTGTTCAACGGCATGCTCGGGATGGTGGCCCCTCCTGCCGGCATCGGGAAGATGCCCAAGCAGTTCAATTCCTCCGTCGACGACCACCACGAGGTCGTCGCGATTTTCAACGAAGTGGATGGTAGGTTCTGATGCCCCTGAAGTACGCCTACCACCCCGGAAATGTGTCCCACAGCAGCGCCACTGAGGTGGCAGAGACGATGGAACCGGTAGCACGCTCATTGGGCATCGAACTGGTTCCTCTGGATGGTGCCACCAGCTGCGGAGCCGGCATAATCAAGCAGGCCAGCAGACGCCTCCAGCTGACCCTTAACGCACGCACCTTCTCGATGGCCGAGGAAATGGGTCTCGACATCATCACACCATGTGCCGCGACCGCGGGCAACCTGAAGGAAGACCTCGCTACACTGAAGGAGGACCCGAACCTGCTCGGGGAGATCAACGAGACCCTGGAGAGGACATGTGGCAGGAGGTTCTCGGGCGACACACACGTCCATCACCTCCTGCACGTCATCGTCGAGGAGGTCGGAATCGAGAGGCTGGAATCAGAGGTGAGGAACCCGATTGACTTCGATGTCGCTGGGTTCTACGGTCCCAATATCCAGCAGGCCGGGGCCTGCGGGGACGACGACGTCCACGACCCCGAGTACCTCGAGCTGATTATCGACGCGCTTGGTGGGAGGTCGGTGCAGTGGGAGGGGCGCACCCAGAGCGTCGGAGTCCCGGGGCTCTTCTCCGAGGAGCCTACAGTGCTGCGGCAGGCAGCCGCGGTGCTCCACGAGGCTAAGTCCGAGGGCGCAGACCTCATCGTGAGCGCTTGCAACCTCTCTCACACTGTCCTCGACGTCTACCAAGGTAAGGCATCGAGGTCGACTGGGCTGGCCACCAACATCCCAGTCATACACCTCACGGAGATGCTTTCTTTCTCTATGGGACACCACAACACTAGGCTGGCACAATTGCGCACTAGAATTGCGGTAATCGGCGACTGACTAAGTGTCATGCTTGAGGCTATTCTCCAAGGGCAAAACTATTCTTCGACGCCAAACTGCTCCAGCCCAGTCTGCCCCTTGGCTCTGAATGTCTCTGGGGGCAGAGCGGAAGGGCCACTGTTCTCCGTGGCCTCGCTGTCGTCAGACTCGTTGATTTCCACCCTGTGCATCTCCCGCTGTTCGGAAACGAACTCCGATGCTGGGACAGAACTACCCTCTGAGAACACCTCGAATCTGCCTAGGTTAGAGAGGTCCCTGTGATGGCTGCGAGGCAGTTTCCTGCTGACCCTGTGCACGGCCCGCTGCATGAACCCCTCACGCCTCTCGGCGGATGCCCTAGCACCCTCGTCCCGGGTGCCCTCCGCAATCAGGACGACGACCTCACCCTCCCTGTGCCTACCCGTCCGGCCTCGCCTCTGTATGGTTCGTATCTCGCTGGACACCGGCTCATAGAATACGACCAGATCGGCACTGGGGATGTCCAGACCCTCCTCCCCGACGGAGGTCGCTACCAAGACGTTGGCCCCACCAGACCTGAACTCGTCGAGCCTAGCGATCTGTTGCTTGGGAGTAAGTCCGCCACTGCCATCTCGGCTGGACTGCCCAATGAATTGAATCGGACGAATCCCCTCCAGCTCACTGAGGGACTCATCGACGGCGGCGACGGTGTCTCTGAACGTGGCGAACACGATGACGCGCGAGCCGGAGTCTCTGCGAAACCTCTCCGAGACCAGCCTGCGCACCGCGCCCACTTTGCTGTGAACCTCTTCCATCTCCGACAGGCTCGCTCGCAGGCTAGACACCCTCCTGTCCCTCAGGAAGTCACGCGTCGACTTGTTCTGGGACTGCTCGCTTCTGGAGAGGCGCTCAAGGAACTCCCTAGAGGCGGCGATGCCTTGGCAAAGCAGGTGGTTGATCAGATGATGCAAGCGCATCGCCGTGGCTATCCTCGATACCGACTGGTAGGCGCTGGACTCGCCCCTCGATATCGCTTGCTGGGCCCGTTCCATCGCATTGGAGAGGCCGGCGTGACCGATGACGCCCGGCATCACGTACCTGCCGAGCCGCCTCTCGCGATCGACGATCCCGCTCTGCCATATCACGAAGGGTTCCGCAAGCTCCCTGATCCGGTCCGGAACATCGACCTTGATCTCCTGCACCTCCAGTCCAGCGAGGTGCTTGGCCACCATCGCATCGCCGCCAGTCCTGATGTGGATTCTGCCTATACCCAGATGATTGCAGACCTCCTCAACCTGATCGGTCCTCGAACCCGGACTCGCCGTGGTGGCGAGGACGAGGGGATCGGAGGCCTGCGACAGATACAGGTCGCCGACCTGCGCCATTGCGTGGTCGCCCGTGGAGTGATGCGCCTCGTCAACCACCAGCAGGGCACAGTCAGAGAGGTCTAAGGCTCCCCTAATGACATCGTTCCTGACAACTTGGGGCGTGGCTACCACGAGTCTAGAAGAGCCCCATAGATCAGCGCGCTTGGCCACCGGGTTCTGCCCCGTAATGGATATCGGGTTTATCGAAGCGGCGTCAGCCAGCACGGGCTCGATGCCACGCAGGTGCTGCTCGACCAGAGCGACAGTCGGGGCGACGACCAAGACCCACCCGTCGCTGCTCTCCAACCGGTCGGCTAACACCATCCAGGCCACCACTGTCTTGCCAGCTGCGGTGGGCAGTACCAGCATCGTCGAGCCGGAGAGCGCCTCGTCCGCCGCCTCGAGCTGGTAGGCACGCGCCTCGATTACCCCCGAGGTGAGACTCGGATGGCTTATTCCGTACCGCATGGGCCCACACCTTGGTAGTCAGGGTTCTAAATCGTTGCACAAACCCGGGATTCCACTTACACCCCGTAGGGGTGGTGCGGCTCATACCCCGATTCGTTCAAATAGGGTATGTTTGTCGCAAGGCCGCTCACTACGTGAGGAACCAGACACCAATAGGCACTGCTGAAGCACCCTGCACGCTCCGACCGCACTCGCGGTCCGGGTCCGGTGTCACGGTTCCTCCTTGACGCAGTGGGCCCGGCAGAGAGCCGCTTTGCGGCCCGAAGCCGGCAAACGCCCGGAGGAAACAATATGGCAGACCGCAGCAAACCCCGCCGTGGTAGCATGGGCTATAGCCCTCGTAAGAGGGCGAACCGGCAGTTCAGCAGAATCAGCTCATGGCCTGAGTCAGACTCCTCTGAGATCAGAGTTCAGGGATTCGCTGGCTGGAAGGCCGGCATGACCCACGTCCTGATTCGCGACAACAACCCTCACTCTCCTTCGGCCCAGCAGGAGGTCCGCAAGGCCGTCACCGTCATCGAGGCCCCTCCGATGAGCGTACTGGCCGTGCGCGGCTACCGCATGACTCCCTATGGGATGCAGACGGCAGGAGAGGCCTGGCACGACTCCGACGGCGGCCCCGAGGGCCTTATGCCACGCTTGGCCAACCAGAGCCGAGGCGAGCGCGACGCAGAGGAGGGCCGCAAGCCCTCCAAGCGCGCTGGCCGCATCCCATCCAGAGGAGATGGCTCGCCCGAGGAGGCCCTGAAGGCCCTGCGCGAGGCAGACCTCTGTGAGGTCCGCCTGATAGTCTCCACACAACCGGCCCTCGTCAAGAGCGTCTCCAGCAAGACCCCCGAGATAATGGAGGTCGCACTGGCTGGGGGCGACAACGCCGCCAAGCTGGACTGGGCCGAGGAGAAGATGGGTGGAACCATCACGCTGGATGACGTCTACCAGACCGGCCAGGAGATTGATGTTGCAGGCGTCACCAAGGGCAAGGGCTGGCAGGGCTCAATCAAGAGGTGGGGTATCAAACTCCTCTCTCACAAGAACAGCAAGCGAAGGCGACAAGGTGGAAACATGGGTGACTTCGGAACCCGCTACGTCCGCAAGACCATCCGCCAGGCCGGCCAAGTCGGCTACCACAATCGAACCGAGCTGAACAAGCGCATCCTGAGGATATCCGACCCGGGAGAGTCCGACATCACCCCCGCCGGCGGCTTCCTCAAGTACGGCGAGGTGACCAATCCATACATGCTAATCCAGGGCAGTCTACCCGGTCCCTGCAAGCGGATGCTGAGGTTCCGAGACGCCATCCGCCCTAGGGCAGCCAAGCCCGAGGTCGACATCACCTACGTGAGCACCTCGAGCAAGCAGGGAGCGTGATACCATGAAGACGAAGGCGTACAATCTGGTTAATTCGGTAGAGCAGGAAGAGCTCGACGCCGGGCTTCTCGCGGAGTACTATTTCGTCGAGGCGAACGACGGCAAGAGCATCACCCTACCAGCAGCATTCTCCTCCGATGTCCGCGAGGACGTAATCCGCTCAGCCGTGCTGGCTTCCCGGGCCAATCGCAGGCAGCCCTACGGTCACCGCGAGCACGACGGCAAGAGGGCCCCACAGCCCGGCATGAAGCACTCCGTCGAGTGGTGGGGCAAGGGGCGTGGTGTGTCGAGAATCATGCGTAAGACCGGCCAGCGCACAGGCGCCCAGAACCCGCACACCCGCGGCGGTCGCAGGGCGCACGGCCCGCTGGTCGCCAAGGACTGGTCGCAGAAGGCCAACTCGAAGCAACGACGCATGGCCCGCGACTCCGCCATCGCGGCAACCGCTGACGCCGGGACCGTGGCCGCGCGCGGCCACCGATTCGAAGACGGTGTACGCTTCCCCATCATCGTCGACGGCTACATGGAGTCGCGCGACGACTCGGAGGAGAAGTACGACATCGAGTCCCTCCCTCTACAATACTCCACTCGCAAGTTCCTCGCCATGATGGAGGGACTCGGCCTAGGTGCCGACCTAGAGAGGGCCAAGAGCGGCAGGAACATCCGCGCGGGCAAGGGTAAGATGCGCGGCCGCCGCTACAGGACTCCCAAGAGCATCCTTCTCGTCGTATCCAACAAGGACGGCCTCCACAAGGCCGCAAGAAACGTCCCCGGCGTAGACGTGGTCGCCACTAGGGACCTGTCCGCCGAGGACCTCGCCCCCGGCGGTGACGCCGGCCGCCTGACGGTGTGGACCAAGGCCTCGATAGAGGAGCTGGAGTGATTTCGATGACCGATCCGTATGACATAATCATCATGCCTTGGATCACCGAGAAGACTCTCGAGGCGCGCCGTGTCGCAGACGAGGACGGAGGCTATAGGGAGAACAACAACCGTATCGAGTTCATCGTCCGGAAGGAAGCGACGAAGCCGCAGATTCGAGAGGCTGTCGAGCAGATGTTCGACGTCAAGGTGGACAAGGTGAACACCAGATTCACAATCACAGGCAAGCACGCCAGCGTGCGCCTTGCCGAGGGCTACGATGCAGAGGAGGCCGCGCTCAAGCTGGGCGCGTTCTGATGAGGTGAGAGTATGGGCAAGCGCACACGTTCACAACGCCGCGGCTCAAGCCCCAAGAACAAGGTCTCGAGCCACCGATTCCCGGCCTCGAACAGGATTCCTCGGGTATACGACCAGATCGGCGTGGTGGTCGACCTCGTGCACAGCCCAGCCCACACAGCCCCATTGGCAAAAATCAAGTTCGACGACGGCAGCATCGAACACATCGCCGCACCCGAGGGCATATCGATAGGCCAGAGCCTGTCATTCGGCGACAACGTGTCCCTTAGGCCGGGCAACGTAACCAGTCTCTCCGAGATCCCCGAGGGGACTCCGATATGCAACGTCGAGGCACGTCCCGGCGACGGCGGCAAGTTCGCCCGTTCCGGGGGGAATTCCGCGGTTCTGGAGGCTAGGATAGATGACAGGGTCCGCGTCCGTCTGCCGAGCGGCCGCATCAAGGATCTGCCGGCAAACTGCCGAGCCACCATCGGTGTCCTATCCGGCCACGGACGTTCCGAGAAGCCCCTGATGAAGGCCGGCGCAGCTCACTACCGGGCCAAGGCCCGTGGCAAGTTATACCCGACTGTCAGCGGCGTGGCGATGAACCCGGTCGACCACCCGCACGGCGGAGGCAACCACCAGGCCGTACACGGCCCGAGTTCGGTGAGCCGCAACGCGCCGCCGGGTAAGAAGGTCGGCAACATCGCGCCGCGCCGGACCGGACGCGGAAGGGTAAGGGAGCAGGAGACTGATTAGAATGGCTCGCCGCAGGTCGAAGAAGGTGTTCCGCTCGCCCAAGCTGGCGAGGCGCCAGGCTCGCAAGCGACGCTCGAGGATATCCGAGCGCCGCAAGAAGGAGTTCATGTGGCGCGGCTACACGATGGAACAGCTCCTCGAGCTGCCCCTGTATCCGCCCGAGGATGACATCGAGGCGCCCTGCATAGCCACCCTGATGCCCTCTCGGGCCAAGCGCTCGCTGTCACGCGGCCTGAGCCTCGAGTGCTACAAGCTCCTAGAGCGTGTCCGCTCCAACGACGGCAAGATCGTCAAGACCCACTGCCGCGGCATGTACATCCTGCCCGAGATGGTCGGGACGACCGTTGGAATCCACAACGGCAAGGACTTCGTCAGAGTCGAGATTGTGCCGGAGATGATTGGCCACGCGCTGGGCGAGTTCGCCCACACGCGCAAGTCGGTCACGCACACTGGTCCGGGCGTCGGAGCGACCCGTTCGTCACAGCACGTGGCACTGAAGTGAGGTAAGGAGAATGAGCAGGAGAGCAGGCAAGCCACAGTCCGGGTACTCCCAGTTGCTGGAGGGCTCAAACCTCGTCACCGCCAGAGCGGTCAATATCGACTGCCACCACAAGCACTGCTACCACATAGCCAAGGCGATTCGCGGGATGAACGCCGCTGAAGCAGTCGGTTACCTCGAGGACGTCATCGCCAAGAAGCGCGCCATCCCATACACCCGCCGCTCCCGCAGGGGTCGCGGCGGCAACACCATGGCGGGCCACCGCAAGGGCAAGATGGGCCCGGGCAAGTACCCGAACAAGGCCTCAAAGGAATTCATCAAACTAATCAACAGCGCCATGGAAAACGCACGCCAGCGCTTCGACACCATCGACGCCGAGGACATGACAATCACGCACGTCGCCGCGCACCGCGGACAGGTCGCCACAAACTGGCGCCCGCGGGCCATGGGTCGTGCCACGCCCAGCAACCACTACCAAGTCAATCTCGAAATCTTCCTCGAGCACTTCGGTGTTGGAGAGGGAGAGGACGTATTCTGAGGTGATATTATGGCTGAGCAGCAGAGTACCATCAGGAAACTCATCGACCGCAATGTCGAGCGCCAGCTCGTCCGCGAGTTCCTGCTGAGGGAGACCGAGCGTGCCGGCTTCGGCGGTCTGACCTTCACCCGCACCCCGGAAGGCACCAAGATCAGCCTGTTGGCAGAACAAGTCGGGAGGGTGATAGGTCGCCGGGGCAAGGTCATTCACGAGTTGGGCAACCGGCTCAAGAACGATTTCAATATTGACCGGCCACACCTCGACGTCGACGAAATCACCGAGCCCCGTCTCAACGCCCAGATTATGGCCAGCCGTCTAGCCAGTTCGCTGGAGCGCGGCTGGTTCTTCCGCCGCGCCGGGCACGGCACCGCGCAGCAGATAATGGACGCAGGCGCGCGAGGCTGCCTAGTCGTACTCAGTGGCAAGATTACAGGCGCTAGGCACCGGGTCGAGAAGTTCCAGCAGGGCCATATCAAGTTCTGCGGCGAGACCGCACTCGAGTTCATGGACACTGGATTCTCGACCGCAGTCAAGAAGTTGGGCACGATTGGCTGCACGGTCAAAATCATGCGTCCCGACGCCAAGCTCCCGCACGAGATAGTAATCACCGAGCGCGCCGACTCGGGCCTGCCGCCGCTGGCAAAAATCACAGTCATAGAGGCCTCCGATGAGGAGGCTGCTGAACAGCTCGTCGCAGCGACTGAGGAGCCCGAGGAGGATGCCGAGGGCGTGGTAGACTCGGTCGTCGACATGATGGCTGGGATGGAGGGAAGCTCCGGAGGAGACTCTGCCTCTGGTGCAGTATTGCGTTGGAATCCGGATGATTGGCCAGAATCAGAATTTAGAGAGAATATCACTTCTGATGGTTCTACCGCAGGGCTTACTTGGAAGTGCAACCTTACGAAGATTGATCGAGACTCTCCAGTAATTATCCTAGGCCCGAAAAACTCCCCATTCTCCGGTATCATAGCAATCGGTAAGGCATTGGGACCACGTGAATACAAGGCAGGTCTGACAGAAGGCTCGGAGGAGACATGGAGAGTTGATGTTAGTCTACGCTCTGTCAGGCTGAATATCGAATCTGTTCAGAAAATCCTAGGAACTGACATCGAGGATATAGTTCAGGGCCCGATATACCTTGAAGATGAGAAGTTCAGAGTGATAGAATCGGCTGTAGGAACGATTTCGGAGGAGGAGTGAATATGACGCACGTGAGGCCGAGGGACATCGAGACGATGAGCCCAGAGCAGCGTCAGGACGCGCTCGAGGAGCTCCGAGAGGAGCTCCTGCAACTACGAGCCCAGCAGGCACTAGGTGGCTCGGCATCGAGCTCAGGAGAGTACAAGCAGACGCGCAGGAGCATTGCGAGGCTGCTCACCAGCATCAACAAGCAGGAGAGGGAGTAGGCAGATGGCCGGGATATGCAACCTGTGTGGACTACCTGACGAACTGTGCATATGCCAAGAGATAGCGAAGGAACAGCAGAAGGCGACAATCTCAGTAGTAAGGAGGAGGTACGGGAAAATGGTAACCATCGTCGAGGGGATTGAGGACACCGCTATCGACCTAGGCCAACTCGCCAAGATTCTCAAGGGCGCCTGCGCCAGTGGCGGCACCGTCAAGGGACGGACCATCGAGCTACAGGGCGATCACAAGAAGAGGGCCGCGAAGGTGCTCGAGCAGAACGGCTATCAGGTGGAGGTGCGATAGATGAGTGAAGTCATGCACCTGCCCTGGCTGTCGAGAACAATCACCGTGGTCGACTCGCTAGACCCGACGCTGGTCGGTCTGAGCGGCACCGTCCTAGACGAGACCCGCAGGACCATTCGCGTTCTGACCGACAGCGGTCGCGTCAGACTGGCGAAGAACGTCATCAAGTTCACAATCGACTCGGGGGAGGTAATCGACGGCTCAGTCGTCACCCAGCGCCCCGAGGATCGGATAAACCGCAGGTACGGGAGGCGCTGAGATGAGGGATATAGGCGTCGACGTAAGTTCTCCCGAGGGAGAGTGGGACGGAAGTGACAACTGCCCGTTCTACGGCAGCCTCAGGGTGCGCGGCCAGATCATTGAGGGCACCGTGTCCTCGCACGGCATGACCGATTCGATAGTGGTCGAGAGGGAGACCACGCGCTACATGCAGAAGTACGAGCGCTACGAGAAGCGCACGCGGCGCTATGCCGCACACCTCCCTTCATGCATAGGCGGCGTCAGCCAGGGCGACAGAGTCCGCATCATGGAGTGCAGGCCGCTGTCGAAGACGGTGAAGTTCTGCGTCATAGAAAAGGAGGCCAAGCAATGAAGGGTATAGCCGGACGCGTCACAGCCGGCCTGCCGTCGCAGGCAAAGCTCGACTGCGTGGACAACACCGGTGCCAAGGTGGTGCAACTGATCACCGTTCTAAACAAGGGAGGCGTAGCGCGGCGCTACCCCTCGGCTGGAGTGGGCGACATGATTCGCGTGACCGTGAATCGCGGGACGCCCGAGACGCGCCGCCAGATATTCGACGCCGTCATTGTCCGACAGGCGCGTCCGTTCAGGCGCGTCGATGGGACTTGGGTCCAATTCGAGGACAACGCTTGCGTAATCACGAACAGGCGTGGCGAGGTGCAGGGCTCCGACATCAAGGGCCCTGTAAGCCGAGAGGCAGCGGAGCGGTGGCCGCGCATAGCCGCCACTGCCAAGCAGATAGTATGAGGTGATGAGTATGGTGAGCAAGCATCCGAGTAAGCAGCGTCGGACCAGTGGTAAGGCCGCCTTGCACGTCAAGCGCAAGCGGATACGCGCACGGCTGCTGTCCGACGACCCCGAACTGCAGGGCATCAGGACCGTCACCGTGCGAGCGGGCGACGAAGTAGAGGTCCTGCGCGGCGACTTCAGCAATCCAAACAGCGTCAAAGCAGACTCTCGAGGCAAGCGCCTGGGCCAATCCAGGGGCCGAGCCGGAATCAAGGCCAAGGTGGCCAGCGTCGATACAGAGAGAGGGATGATCTTCGTCGACGGAATCACCTCCTCGACCGCTGACGGTAAGGAAGAGGGAATTCCCATCAGGCCATCGAACCTCATCGTCACGGCACTGTTCGAGGGCGACCCGCTGAGGATCAAGAGGCTGATGGAGAGGTCAGGGGGTGCCGCCGATGAGTAGGAGCCACATCAAGCGTCTAGTCATGCCACGCAGCTGGCCCCTTCCTCGCAAGTCCTCGATATGGGTCCAGAAGCCCAATCCCGGCGGCCACTCCATCGAGAACTGCATGCCCATGGCACTGGTTCTGCGCGACGTCCTCGGCGTCGCCCACACCCGCCGCGAGGCCAAGCGGATCCTGCACTCTCGACAGGTCATGGTCGACGGACGGGTGGAGACCGACGACGGCCGTGGGGTTGGGCTGATGGATGTCCTTACAGTAGGTCAGAGTAACTATCGCTGCGTACTCGATGACAACGGCAAGCTCCGCTACCGACCGATTCCGGCGAGCGCAGCGAGCAGCAAGATGTGCCGAGTCACCGGAAAGACGACGATTCGCGGCGCCAAGACGCAGCTGCACCTGCATGACGGCAGGAACCTGCTGATGGACGACGCCTCAGCTTACAAGAGCGGCGACAGCGTCGTAATCTCCCTGCCTGAGCAGGCGATAACATCTCATCTGCCATTCGCAGAAGGCGCCTTGGCCTACCTGACCGGCGGCAGCCACATCGGCGAGACGGCGACCGTCCGCGAGCACGATGTAAAGCGCTCGTCCAAGGCAAACGAGGTCCAGTTCGACGACTTCCAGACCATTGCCGACTACGTGTTCGTCATCGGCGCAGAGTCTGACATCCCGGGGGCTGAGTCATGAGCAATGAGGGCAATTCCATGATGGCTCCGTCCATCACCAAGGTCACCGTCAACATCGGTGTCGGCGAGGGCGGCCAGAGGCTTCAGCTCGCCGAGAGGGTTCTGGAGGTGCTCACCGGCATGAAGCCAGTGCGCACTCTGGCCACGCAGACCAACCGCGACCTCGGGACGCGTAGGGGCGCTCCGATAGGCTGCAAGGTGACAATTCGCGGCGATGACGAGATCCAGAAGTTCCTCACGGACGCGTTCTGGGTCAGGCAGAACAACCTGCCAGCCTACAACTTCGACTCTCAGGGCAACCTCTCCTTCGGAATCTCGGACTACACCGATTTCCCGAAGCAGAAGTACGACCCCGACATCGGCATCTTCGGGATGGACATCAACGTCGTCCTCGAGAGGCCGGGACATCGGGTGTCGAGACGCCGACAGAGGAGATCCAAGGTCGGCATGAGGCACAGGGTTGGTCGCGAGGAGAGCAAGCAGTGGTTCCAGGAGCGCTACGAGCTTGAGATAGTGGAGGAGTGAGAAGGATGGCGCACGACCACGGTAAGGAGATAGGGCGTTCCAATGGCTGCAGGCGCTGTGGCCGCAAGCGTGGCCTGATTCGCCGGCACGGCTTGAGGCTGTGCAGGCAGTGCTTTCGGGACGTGGCTCCCGATATAGGATTCAAGAAATACTCGTGAGGTGATGTAAATGCAGTTTGACCCCCTAAGTGACGCGTTCGCGCGAATATTCAACGCCGAGCAAGCCGGCCACTACGAAGTGACCGTCAAGCCCGCCAGCAAGATGCTGGGCAGCATGCTTTCCATCATGCAGGCATCCGACTACATCGGTGAGTACGAGAAGCTGGATAACGGACGCGGCGGCTCTTACCGGGTTGAGCTCATAGGGGCCATAAATCGCTGCGGCATAATCAAGCCGAGGCACTCTGTGAGGCGCGCCGAGTACGAGAAGTGGGAGTCGAGGTACCTGCCCGCACGCGACCTAGGTCTGCTGATACTAACCACGAACCAGGGCGTCATGAACCACTACGACGCCAAGAAGGAGAGAGTTGGCGGGAGACTTCTCGCATACATTTTCTGAAGGAGGGATAAGATGCCGAAACTAGCCCACATCTCGCACTCGATCGCACTCCCTGAAGGCGCGAGCGCGAGCATCGACGGGGACGTCGTGACAATCTCCAAGGACGGGCAGTCGCTATCCCGCGAGTTCCGTCACCACAAGGTCGAGGTCAGGACGGACGAGGGGGCACTAGAGGTGTTCATCAATCTCCCCCGACGCTCCGACAAGGCCCTCGCCGGGACTTGGGCTGCGCACCTGAGAAACATGGTCCGCGGCGTCGACGAGGGCTTCGAGTATCGCCTGAAGGCGGTGTTCAGCCACTTCCCCATGAGCCTCAAGGTGGATGGCAAGCAGTTCATGATCAACAACCTGTTCGGTGAGAAGGTCCCTCGAGTGGCAGCGCTGCCCTGGAGCCCTGCCGAGGTCGAGGTCCGCGTCGAGAACAAGACTGATGTGGTGGTCAAAGGGGCCGACCGCGAGAAGGTCGGTCAGACGGCTGCCAACATCGAGAGTGCTTGCAAAATCAAGAAGCGAGACAGGCGAGTCTTCCAAGATGGAATCTACATCGTCTCGAAGGGAGCATGATAGCATGGACGAGGAATACGAGGAACTCACCGTCGCCCAACTCAAGGACATCCTGCGCGAGCGCGGGCTACCCGTTTCCGGTAAGAAGGCCGAGCTAATCGACCGACTGGCCGAGAACGATGGCGCCCCCGAACCGGAGCCGGACTACGAGGAGGAGGCTGGCGAGGACGACGACTTCGATGACGACGACGACTTCTTCGACGACGAGTGGGATGACTTCCACGTCGCCCGGCAGAAGCCGGTTCTCGACGACTCGACAATCTCTGACATCGAGTTGCTGAACGCCCAGAAGAAGAAGCAGCCCGCCTTTAGGAGGCAGGAGTGGTTCCGTTACAGAAGACTCTCCAAGACTGGTTGGAGGAAGCCGAAGGGCATGCAGTCGAGCCAGCGAGTCAACCGCAAGTACCGATCCCCCATGGCTAGGGTCGGGTACCGCAAGATCGCATCCGTCAGAGGCCTGCACCCATCAGGGTTCAAGGAGGTCATGGTGCACAAGCCAGCCGACCTCGACGGCATCGACCCAGAGCGTCAGGCTGTCCGCATCGGCTCCACGGTCGGCAACAGGAAGCGAGCGCAGATCCACGACCGCGCCGACGACCTGGGGCTCAGGGTGCTGAACCGGAGGCGCTTCGAGCGCAGGGGGGACTTGCAATGATGATCACCAACCAGAAGCGGATGGCCGCCCAGATACTCTCTAGGAAGGAGGGTAGGCAGGTCGGCGTCCACCGCGTCTGGATTCACCCGGACTACCTCGACGAGGTCTCAAGCGCCGTCCAGAAGGACGACATCCGGGAACTGATTGAGGAGGGTCTGATCAGGGCCAAGCCAATCAAGGGAACCAGTCGAGTGAGGGCCCGCAAGGCAGCGGCCCAGAGGTCGAAGGGCCGCCGCAAGGGCCACGGCTCGCGCAAGGGCAGCGCCAACTCACGCAACCCGAAGAAGAAGCGCTGGATGAGCCTGATTAGGGCTCAGCGCAGGGAACTCAAGGAACTCCGATCGAGCGGAACTCTGACTCCGTCGCAGTACCGCTACTACTACCGCAAGTCGAAGGGCGGCTCATACAGGTCGATAGCCCACATGCGTTCGAACATGGAACTAGACGAAATTTCTCTAGGGGGTGATGAGTGATGGCCCACGGCAAGCGGCAGAGACTGCGCTTCAAGCGGCGCCGCAGCGGCAGGACCGACTACAGGCGCCGTCTGAGGATGCTAAGGGGCGGCGCGCCCCGAGCAGTCGTCAGGGTCTCCAACACCCAAGTGACGTGCCAGTTGGTCGAGTTCGGGATGGGCGGAGACAGCATCGTCGCCTCGGTCAACGGCAAGACGCTGGCCAAGCACGGCTGGCCCGCAGGGGCATCGAGAAAGTCTGTCCCCGCCTGCTACGTCGCAGGGTACGCGCTCGCCAAGTCCGCCATCGCCGCGGGCCATGACAGCGCCATACTAGACATCGGACTCGCATCCTCATCGTCGGGCGGACGCGTGTTCGCTGCCCTCAGGGGCATGGTCGACGCGGGACTGGACGTGCCGCACGGTGCGGACGTGCTGCCTGATGACGACAGGGTAAACGGAACTCACATCGACGACTCAATCGCCGCAGCGGTCGAGTCGGCGAAGAAAGCGATAGAGGGTGCATAGTATGAGCGAGGAACCGGCAGAGCAGCCAACAGAGGAGCCCATCGAGGAGCCCATCGAGGAACCCGTCAACCTAGCCCCTGGCCTAGCCATGGCGCTGGCGCCCCAGGAGGAGCAGGAAGGGGACGCCCGCCGCCGCAGAGGTCCCGACCCGCTGGCCGCGCTGAGGGCATGGGAGCCCCGCACGCGCCTAGGCCGGATGGTCGCTAGCGGGGAGATCTACACCTACGAGCAGGCCTTGGACACCGGCCTGCCCGTACGCGAGGTCGAGATCGTTGACGCCCTACTGCCGGACCTGACCGACGACGTGCTCTCGGTCAACATGATTCAGAGGATGACCGACTCAGGCCGCAGGGTGAGGTTCAACGTGCTGTGCGCCGTCGGCAATGGGGACGGCTACGTCGGCCTGTCCGTATGCAAGGGCAAGGAGGTTGCTGGCACCATCCGTAAGGCCATCGACAAGGCCAAGCTCAATCTCGTCACCGTGATGCGCGGCAATGGCTCATGGGAGTCTTCGGAGGGACCTGGGACCAGCGTCCCGTTCAAGGTGACCGGGGACTCGGGCTCGACCAGAGTCACACTGATGCCCGCACCCGCGGGCAAGGGCCTTGTCATTGGGGACTACGGCCGCAGGGTCCTAGTCCTAGCCGGCATCACCGACGTATGGTCGCGCTCGGCAGGACAGACCCGGACCACAATCAACTTCGCTCGCGCCACCTTCAATGCGCTGGTCGAGCTCAACCGGACTCGAATCACCGAGGCCGACCGCACTAGGCTCAACATCACCGAGGGGAGGATCATCAGATGACTTTCCTAGTGATACGCGTCCGCAGTGACCGCGGTGTCAAGCCGAAGATCCGCCACACCATGTCGATGCTCAACCTGACCAAGGTCAACCACGCCGTGCTGGTGCCTGACACCCCTGCCTACGCCGGGATGCTGCAGAAGGCCAAGGACTACGTTACCTGGGGCGAGGTCGACGCGGACACAATCTCCGAGCTCATCTCGCAGAGGGGCCGCATGATTGGGGACAAGCCAATCACCAACGCCGTCATCAAGTCCGGAAGCGAGTTCTCGACCATAAACGCGCTATCGAAAGCCATCGCCTCAGGCGATGCACGGACCAACGCCGTCGAGGGGATGAAGCCAGTCTTCCGGCTGCACCCGCCAAGGGGGGCCAAGGGCTGGGGAGGCATCAAGCGCAGCTTCACCACTGGCGGCGCTCTAGGATTCAGGGGCGAGGCGATATCAGACCTCGTGGGAAGGATGATTTGAGGGATAGACATGGTTTCACGAACGAACAAGTTCCGAGGTCGCAGCCGCTATCACGGCCGTGGCAAGAAGGCCGGCCGAGGGGCCGGCAAGAGAGGCGGTCGTGGCAACGCGGGAATCAACAAGCACAGGCTGATGACGCGACTGAAGTACATGCCCGGGCACTGGGGAATGTACGGCTTCAACCGACACCCCAGCCTGCGCAACGTGAACGTCTCGATCAACCTGCAGCAGGTGCAGGAGCTCGCTGAGGGCGACTCCATAGACCTCAGCGAGATGGGCTACGACAAGCTGCTCGGCAAGGGCAGAATCGACCGCGCCATCAACATCACCGTCGCCGAGGCTAGCGCTCGTGCCATCGAGAAGGTCGAGGCGGCCGGTGGCTCCGTAACCGTCGGGGAAGACGGCGACGGCGACTGGGACGAGTGGGAAGAGGAGTGATTCCCATGGTCGACCGCCGAGCGAGCCCGATTGGAATCGCAATAATGGTGGTGATTTACTGGGGCGCCCTGCTATACTGGCTGAGGGGTGACCTGTTCGACGGCTCTGCGGACGAGCAGACGCGCGCTCTGAAGATGTTCCTCGTTTCATTCCTCTACGTCGGCTACGTCATGTGGGCGACCATGCGGGACCTGCCTGATAACATCAGGGAGATTCCATTCATAGGCAAGTCTCTGAAGGGCCTGGTATGGCTCGTCTTCGTACTGGTCCTAGCCTACTGGGGATGGGTCGACAAGGCCGCAGTTGGGTTCCTGCTGGTAGGCGTCGCACTGCTGGGACTGGGGGCGACAATGGCCATCACATGCCTAGCGTACTCCGGTACCGAGTCAAGCAGGCTCTACGCCCTGTCACGCCTAGTTGACGTCTACCCCAGCATAACCAAGCCCGAGGGTCACGTCAGGTTCAACCAGAAGATGTGGACGACCGTACTGGTCCTCATCATCTACTTCATGATGACCAACGTGATGATCTACGGGCTCTCAGACTCCACGCTCGACATCTTCTCCTCGTTCCGGGCCATCATGGCCGGTGCCTCTGGCTCGATCATGCATCTTGGGATAGGCCCGATAGTCACCGGCTCGATCATCATGCAATTGTTCGCTGGGGCCAAGATCATCCAACTAGATCTTCAGGACTCCAGCGACAAGCAGTTGTACCAAGGCGTCCAGAAGCTCCTAGTCCTGTTCATGATCCCCGTCGAGTCGATACCACAAGTGTACGGGTTCCTCGACCCAAGCGTTGCCATACAAGGCACCTACGGACTCGGATGGGCCAACGTCATCATCGTCTCGCAGCTGTTCATCGGCTCCTACCTCGTGTTCCTGCTGGACGAGCTGGTCAGCAAGTGGGGAATAGGCAGCGGAATCTCGCTGTTCATCGCCGCCGGTGTCGCCCAGTCGACATTCGTCGGAACCCTGTCACCCCTACCGGTCGTCCAAGGCTCACCGATGAGCTTCGACAACCCGCCCTCGGGGACCCTGCCGATGATCTTCTACACGCTGCGCACCGCGACCAACTCCGAGTTGGTGTCGCAGAACGGCTTCGAGCTGATACTGCTCAATCACGCCAATCCAATTGCTGCACTCGCATCTTCAATCATTGTTTTCCTAGTTGTAGCGTACGCTGAGTCTAGTAAACTCGAACTGCCCCTGACTCACGGTAAGGTCCGCGGTCACAGGGGCCAGTACCCGATTCGCCTAGTTTACGCTAGCAACATCCCGGTCATCCTGATGGCCGCCCTGCTCGCCAACGTCAACATGTTCACCCTGCTTTTCTGGAGTCACCCAGTGTTGTCCACCGTCCCGATATTAGGAAGGAACGGGGCTTGGAGCAAGGCGCACTGGTTCGGGGCCTACGAGCCGGGCGCCACTGCCGCTACGGACGGCTTCGCATGGTACTCGTCTATGGTGAACGGGGTCGGCGACTGGCTGATTCCGCTGCTGAATCAGACAGGCGACGCCTACGGCCACAGCCTCGGTCAGATAATGACGCACGTCTTCGTCTACGTCTTCTTCATGACCGCCGGCTCGACGGTGTTCGCGAAGTTCTGGATCGAGACCACGAACATGTCGGCCAAGGACGTCGCCAAGCAGATCGAGCGCACCGGCATGCAAATCCCTGGGTTCCGCAAGAACCCGGTCGTCCTCGAGCGCATCCTCGAGCGCTACATCCCTCCCGTGACCCTATTCTCCGGAGCCTTCGTCGGCTTACTTGCTGCGGGTGCTGACCTGCTGGGAACTGTTGGTAACGCGACTGGAACCGGACTGCTCCTAGCCGTAGGCATAATCCTGCGGACCTACGAGCAAATCCAGAAGGAGCAGGCGATGGAGATGCACCCCGTCCTGCGCGAGTTCTTCGGTGCCGACTGAGTCGATAACCGGCGTACTGCCCGGCGATGCCGATACTGACCCCCCTCGTCACGTTGAAATACCGTATGAGGGTCGGCAAGACGCTGCGTCTAACCGGCGTTGGAGATTGAGCACCCAGTGCGATGACATCCTCCTTCAGGTGTGGCGCCGCCGAGGAAGTGCGGCCACGAACTAGTTCGTGGTTGAGGAGGTTAACCACAACTATGACTTGGCCCCCGATACAGGGGGTGCAAGAAGCAGATAAATTACATTCAATCAATGAAAGTGCATCTGCGCCAATAACCAATTAGTGACAACTTGTGATAAACAGACTCTGCAAGGATCATGTGATTCCGCTCACGCGAAATCCGGTTGATCCTGCCGGAGGCTACCGCTATTGGAGTTCGATTAAGCCATGCGAGTCGTGAGTCCTAGGGACTCGGCGTACCGCTCAGTAACACGTGGGTAACCTGCCCTATGCTGGGGAATAACCTCGGGAAACTGAGAATAATGCCCCATAGTTCACCACACCTGGAACGGTGGGTGGATGAAAGCTCCGGCGGCATAGGATGGGCCTGCGGCGTATCAGGTTGTAGGGGGTGTAATGTACCCTCTAGCCATCTACGCGTACGGGTGTTGAGAGACATCGCCCGGAGATGGATTCTGAGACACGAATCCAGACCCTACGGGGTGCAGCAGGCGCGAAAACTTGGCAATGCGAGCAATCGTGACCAGGGAACTCCAAGTGCATCGGGTAAGACCGATGCTTTTCTTGACTCTTCAAAGGTCTTGGAATAAGGGGTGGGTAAGGACGGTGCCAGCCGCCGCGGTAATACCGGCGCCTCAAGTGGTAGTCGCTTTTATTGGGCCTAAAACGTCCGTAGCCGGTTTGGTACATTCGTGGGTAAATCAAGACGCTCAACGTCTTGAATTCTGCGAGCACGGCCAGACTTGGGACCGGGTGAGGTGTGGGGTACTCTCAGGGTAGGGGTAAAATCCTGTCATCCTGAGAGGACCACCTGTTGCGAAGGCGCCACACT
>ENA-UPTF01000439-UPTF01000439.1-marine-metagenome-genome-assembly--contig:-NODE-439-length-29702-cov-3.085671_pt1 | contig 29702 bp, 27 predicted proteins | sample MGYA00238166_ERZ767019 | MGnify/ENA primary metagenome ERZ767019 (study PRJEB28930, sample SAMN06266391) | marine metagenome | isolation source: Sea water from 250 m depth | place: Atlantic Ocean | study... | reverse complement strand
AAACATTTCAAAAGAAACCCCGTCATGAAGGTCTTCTCCAGGATGAATTTCATAAGCCAAGTCCACTCCTGATTCATCAAAAGCATTCAAAATAGGGAGCCATCTTTTTGCTAATTCATTGAATGCTGTTTCAATTAAACCATCTGGGCGTTGTGGCCAAGGATAAATATAGGGCCAGGCCAATGATCCAGAAAATGTAGCATGAGAATTTAACCCAAGATTCTGTGAAGCTTTGGCGGATTTAAGTAATTGAGCAACTGCCCATTCCTGTCTTGCTGAAGAATTACCTCGAACTTTTTTGGGAGCAAAGCCATCAAACATTTCATCGTAAGCTGGGTGTACAGCGACAAGTTGGCCTTGCAAATGAGTAGAAAGCTCAGTTATTTCGATGTCATGTTGCGCCAATGTTCCTTTTACTTCATCACAATAGGTTTGGCTCACCGCTGCCTGAGCCAGATCAAACAATCTGCTATCCCAACTTGGAATCTGCACTCCTTTGAAGCCTAAGTCAGCTGCCCAGCTAGCTATTTCATTTAATGAGTTAAAAGGCGACTCATCACCTGCAAACTGAGCCAGAAAAATTGCTGGTCCTTTGATAGTTTTCATCTACTAAATACTCACCGCTATTTTTTATCGATTCCACATGTTGGGTAATACTATGGAGTTATACTCTTGCTGGCCGTGAATAAGAAATTCACGAAGCTGTTCTGCAATTTCTGGATACTCACGGGTATAACTGTAGGTTTCAGAAGGATCTTTTTCTAAATCGAATAGCAATCCAAAAGGAGCGTAATAGGAATCTTGATGGTCGAAACTGGATAAAACAGCACCTCGATAAAAACTCTCTACAACCAGTTTCCATCGATCCATACGCACGCCAGCAATCCGATCCCGATTAAACAAGTAAAGTACTTCGTGCGGAGAAGGTTCTTGAGAGGTTAAGACTCCTTTAATACTCCGTCCATCGATAGGTCGGTCCGCTGGAAGATCGACGCCAGCAAAATCTAATAAGGTAGGCAGAAGATCGATATTCATGGCGGGTTCACTGGTATAACTGCCGGCTGGGATTTGACCGGGCCATCTCGCGATAAAGGGGACACGCAAACCACCTTCCCATGAACTGCCTTTACGATCTCTATATTGACCGGAACTACCTTCAAACCAAGGGCCATTGTCGGAAGTGAAAATTATTAAAGTGTTGTCGTCGATGTTGAGCTCCTGCAACGTATCCAGGAGAACACCCATACTCCTGTCTATAGTTTCAACTACATCGCCATACAAGCCGGCATCAGAAGCTCCAGCAAACTCAGGAGCAACAAACAAAGGTACATGGGGAAAACTGTGAGGTATATATAAGAAGAAAGGGTTATCGCGATTGTCTTCAATAAAGCGCACTGCTTCGGCGGTATAGCGTTCGGTTAATCTAGTTTGGTCAACCGGGTCCTCAATTACTTGATCATCTCTATACAGTCTGAATTCAGGCATGTCATTGCTATGAAGCGCACCAAAGAATTCATCGAAGCCATGGTTAAGGGGAAACCATTCAATCCTTGAACCTAAATGCCATTTACCGAATATGGCAGTGCTATAGCCTTCCGCTTTGAGAGCCTCTGCGATAGTCACTTCAGATTCCGCCAGGTGTATTTCATTGGTGGGTCGTGCGACATCCTCCACCAGGTCAAGCCGAATGGGGTAACGGCCGGTCAGCAAACCACCACGGGAAGCTGTGCATACGTTCGCACTGGCGTAAAAAGATTCGAAGTAGATTCCTTCAGCAGCCATACGATCCAGGTTTGGTGTGTCAATTAAGTTTGAACCGTAGACTCCAAGATCGCCGAATCCCAGGTCATCCGCCATCACAACGATAAAATTTGGCCTTTCCTGACTAAAGGCAAGATTGCAGAAGAACAGACTAAAAATAACTCCCAAAGCTCTATTACTTATCATGAGCGCACTACTCCTTATTGCTAGTGGAGCAAAGTTATTACAAAAGCGGGAAGATTTTAAGTGATGGTTGGAATTATCTGGGGGACGCTATGCCTGGCACACAATCGGGATTCCGGCCATTGGCATTGGCTGTCTGACGCATTGATTTTGCGGTAACCATTTGGCGATTCAAATCAGAGATTCGAGAATCAGGAGAAGGGTGCGTCGACATAAACTCCGGAGGACGTTGACCTCCATCGGAGTTCATTCTTACCCAAAGTTCTATACTCTGTTCTGGGTCAAAGCCAGCCTCAGCCATGAGCATGATGCCGATGGAATCTGCCTCACTTTCTTGAGTGCGATTAAAAGGCAAGAACAACCCATAGCGAGTACCCATTTCGATCGCTTCAATCGTTGTGTCATCAACATCGAGTATTTGCGCGACGGCCACACTTGCATCGCGGATCGCATTTTGACTCGCTCGCTCATTACCATGGTTGGCTATTACATGGCCCACTTCATGGGCGAGGACGGCGGCTAATTGGTGCTGATTAATTGCGACATCCAATAGTCCTGCATAGACTCCGATTTTCCCACCTGGAAGCGCGAAGGCATTGGCTTGGTTTTCAGAGAACACAGTTACTTCCCACTGGTTTCTGCTTTGGATTGAAGGATCTAAGACATCGATCACATAGTCAGCAACACACTGTACGTAGTTATTTTCAGAAACATTAGTAGAAATAGGAACTTCTTGCTGCATCTGGCGATAAGATCGCTCTCCTTGTGCAGCCATTTCCGCCTGAGAATAAATTACGATCTGACGCCGATTAAGAGGGGAACTAGCGCAGCTTATGAAAAAAATTGCTGTTATGAAGAGAATATAAATTTTTCTCATAGGCTATCTTCAGCGCATAGCTAGTTTGGGGCGGGTCTTTGTTGCTCCGGAATTTGGCTTAAGTCGAAGAACTCCGATTCTGGAGAAGGCTCCATCAGACAAACTGTATTTCGTTTCTTTAGCAAACTCATCGATTAGATCTGTGCGACCTTGAGTTATTTTTTTGTTCTTGCTTTCAATAATTAATTAGTCAGCTGAAAAAAGATCTCGCTTTTGGTAGAAACTCCAAGCCATAAAAACAAAGAGAGCACTGATAACTAAACCAGTCCAAGCGGGTGCGCCGTCTCGTGCGATAAAGCCCCAAATCCCCATGCTGAAAGCAACTTGGAGAACATAAAGTTCAATCCATGGATGCAACCATTTTTTCATCTTCCACAATCCGTATGCGCCAGCACTATAAATAAACCAGTGTAGCAGGGCGCCAATCTTTGCTAACCAGCCATAAAATAGGATGCCGAACCATACTTCTTGATCAAACGCCAGATCTTTAATAAAGATATCCCAAGGGAGATATATAAAGGTCATGTAGAAGCAGAACAACATTACCGCGTTAATCCAATGAGGACGCTTTGCCAGGTTTTCTTTTAGTCTTTCAATCATTTTTATTGTTCTCCTATCTTGTCACCGAGTTTGACTTCGCCGTCTTCTAATATAATAGCTCTTAGTCCAGCGCGATGAACAAGTTCAGGAATTACCGCGTTATAAACTGTTCTGGATAACACCTGACAAGGTTCACACAATTCGACGCCGCGACAGAGCGCAGTGCCAACTCTAAATTCTTTGTGAACGAGGGCGTTCAAATCTATACCGGAAGTTATTAAGTTGCGACGGAATTCTCCATGTCCAAGCTTTGTATCATGTCGTTTCAAGAATGCGTCCAACTCTTCTTTGGCTATGAACGTAATGTGATTGAGAGGCGCAGACTTGCCTTTTGCCAACATGTTTGACGACATCAAATGATAACGATCCCCAAGGATTCCTTTTCCTGCTACAAACGTGGCAAATTCCAGTGGTTCAACCTTTTGACGCTTGCCGTTGGCAATGAAAATATTTTCGACCGTACCCATTCTATTCCCCAACCAGAGTCATTGCAGAGCCATCTGTCATTGGTGCTTCTCCCAAATCAGCAACTTTTATAGTTTCAATTCAGGTAGCATTAAACCCATATTCATCTGGTGCCGCTCGTCTTTGGTGATGAGTATAAATTCCACATTCCGTACAGAAGTAATGCTTCGCAATCATGGTATTCCATTTATAAAGATTTGGTTTGTCCTCGCCTGCAGTGATTTGAAACTCCGGTAGTTTGGCATTAGCCATAGCTACACCTTTTGTTTTAGATAAAGAACAATTCCATCTGCGGAGTCCTTGGAGCCCTCCTGGAGAATGCATAGCAAACTTGATCGTCCCGCAATGACAATGGCCATTTAACTGACTTATGTATTTCTCTCTGACAGTAAAGCTAATACTGCACCGGCGGGATCTTGTATGACGCAAAATTGCATGCTGCCTAGCCTTTTCGGACCATCGATCACCTTGCCACCAAGCTTTTCACATTTTTCCGCACTTTCTTCCACGCTCACTACTTTGACATAAGCTAACCATTGCGCTGGTAAACTAGCGCTAGAGCCGCGGGCGTGACAAATGCCAGCAATAGGATTAGTCGAATTCGGCAGGTTTATGTTGTAATCACTGTAACTTCCCATGTCTTGTTCACTGCTGCTCCAACCGACTACTGAGCAATAGAAATCTTTCACTCTGGAGGCATCATCTACTGTCAAGTCAAACCATTCAATCTTGCCAATGTTGCTCGGTTTTTCTTCCTCGACTTCTACTGATTCCTGATCTTCGTCACTCATGTGTTTGCCTCTTCGTCTTCCGTAGTTTCTTCAGAAATAATGTTTGTCGGTAAACTGTATATACTAACCTGATTCTTTTCTCCCCAGTATTTTTCAATATCTCGGGCTTTCGCTAGATGTTCAATAAACTCAATATGATTATCAGATAGTTGTTCATTGCATTTGACCTTGATCCCCCCCCCTCACAGAAAGACAACAAAATTACAGCAACAAGCCATATCAAGCCCATCTAGAGATGAGCTTGATAGATTATGAACTATTTTGCGATAACTGCTTGCTAGTTGCTCAAGCTAAACACGAAGAGTGCGTTGCCGGAACTCGGATGTCTTACGTCAGGAGCTACCACACTTGGAACGGTTCTGGGACTCACACCTCGAGCTCCCATAGCAGTGGTTACGGCAATGTATTGTTTGCCGTCAATTGCGAAAGTAGCAGGATGACCTTGAACTGATGTCCCTAGTCGAGTTTCCCAAAGGATGTCACCGGTGGTGGCATCGTGCGCGCGGAAGTAACGATCAAGATCGCCAACGAAAGCAACATTACCTGCTGTAGAAAGAACCCCAGTTAAAAATGCAGCGCGCTGCTCGAAAGACCAGATTTCCTCCATGGTATCTGCGTTGTAAGCAGCAAGCTTACCCATATTGCCGCTGGTTCCAGGCATTTCAAACCAGCGTCGGTTTGCAGCTGTACCACCCGCGCCATGAACCAGAGGAACTTCCCTTGCGGCAATTTCCAGACAGGACTGACTCAAAGGAATAATTAGAGCAGCAGTTGGCTCGTGGTAACTCATGGAGTGCCAGTCTTTACCACCAGCTGTAGAAGGGCAGACAGAAATCCATTGATCAATCTGGGCGTTTTGAATGTCTTGGCGATAAGTAACTTCACCTGTGTCGGGATCAATGTTGGTAAACGCATTTTGGAAAACCGTTTCTTTGTAATCGATGAACTCGCCGGTTACTCGATCGTGTTTCCAAAGAATTCCATGCTTACCAATGGAATAAACCAATCTGTCATCACCACGGTTAATTAAGACTCGCTCGAATACTTCATCCAGATCTAATGCTTCCGCAGGAACATGCTGGAAGTACCAATCCAAGTCACCACTATCGACATCGATGGCTACAGTTGCATTGGTGAACAATCCTGCATCGAATATAGACAAAGATCGACTCGCTGGCATCCAGGGTTTTTGTTGAGCCGTACCCCAATAAGTCAGTTTAAGTTCCGGATCATACGAGCCAGTAATCCAAGTCTCACCTCCGGCTCGGAATAAGTCATCAATGCCTCCCCAGGTATCACCTCCAGGTGTGCCAGCTTCAGCAATTGTGTTAAAGCGCCATAAAAGTTCACCTGAGTCCGCATCATGGGCACTGATGTAGCAGTCATCTTCAATGAAACGCGAACAACCGAGCAGCCCTTGAATTATTTTCCCATCGGCAACGATCGGCCCACTGGAATTACCAAAGCCTTTAGTTCCGTCAGCAATTTCTGTTTCCCAAACCAATTCCCCAGTTCGAGCATCTAGCGCGAGTAAGCGAGCATCGGTTGTAGCATGAATAACCTTATCGTTATAGATGGCGATGTTGCGCATGTCTTCACTGTCGAATGGACCGGCATGGTGTTCCCAAATCAGTTCACCAGTTTTGCCATCAAGCGCCTGAATAATATTGCTGGTATTGACTAAGTAGATAACGCCATCGTAAACCAGTGGAGATGGTTCGGAGTCGCCTTCATGCATACTCCACATCCATTCCAGGCGAAGATCTCCAACATTGTCTGAGTTAATTTCGTCGAGTTGCGAATAACTCCAGGCTTCAAAGTTACCCCGCAACATTAACCAATCATCTGGAGACGGATTGGTTAGCATGGCATCGGTAACTGGTTCATAGTTTTCAACCGTGCCCGCCACTATCACCCCAGTGGGACGGTTAGGTTCAATGCGTCGTTGAGTTAGCGTCGGATTAACGCCTGGGATATTTGTGGCCATGGCGTAAGCTGCTGTTTCGTCCAAAATCGGATTAGTATCAGCAACACCATTGTTGCGCATGACATGAGCAACAATGGCCCAGTAGTTTTCATCAGTGACATTGCCACTGCCCTCGGGAGGCATATTGGCTTTCAGGAAATTAAAAAATTCAAATGGTGATTGACGACCATAACTTCCAAGGAAACCACCACCGCTCAACATAGGCCCTAAAGCAGTTCCTTCTAATCCAGCACCATGGCAAGCACTGCAATAGTTCGCATAGGCTTGCACTCCTGCATCGGCCTGTGTTGAAAATGTAGTAACTGGTTCCAGTTCAATCGCAGTGGTGGCTCCATCACCTGCACCCGCTCCGGTTCCAGAGCCATCTCCGGATTCGCTGCCGCAGGCGACTAGTAAAGTAAGAGTAGAGATTCCTAGAACAGTTTTAATTTTTTTCATTGTGATAGGCCTATTAAGGAATATTCGTTTTTATTCGTCAGGCAAAGAGAAGACATAGATTGCATTGCCCCATCTTGGGTAAGTAATTTCAGTTGCGATCACTCCAGGCACGGTGCGAGGGCTGGTGCCGCCTAAAGCAGCGGTTACTGCAATGTATTGTTTACCGTCTACAGCAAAAGAAACCGGATGGCCCTGAACAGAAGTTCCTAAGCGGGTCTCCCATAAAACATCACCAGTATTAACATCAAATGCTTTAAAGCGGCGATCGAGATCGCCCACGAATACCAGATCACCACCGGTAGAAATAGTACCGGTATGTAAGGATGCTCGCTGCTGAAAACTCCAAACTTCTTCTAGCGTGTCCGCATGATAAGCACCTACCTTGCCAAGATTGCCATTGGTACCAGGCATCTCGAAAAATTTACGACTTGCAGCTAGACCACCACCGCCTTGTACTAATGCAACTTCTCGTGCTGCGTTTTCCAAACAGGTTTGACTTAGGGGTGCAATTATTAATCCCGACGGTGGATGGTAAGTCATTGAATGCCAGTCTTTACCACCGGCACTTGAAGGGCAAGCTGAAGTCCACTCATTCAATTGTGCATTCTGAATGTCTTGGCGATAAGTAACTTCACCTGTGTCAGGATCAATGTTGGTAAACGCGTTTTGAAAGACTGTTTCTTGGAATCCTCGGAATTCCCCAGTGACGCGATCGTTCTTCCATAGAATGCCGTACTTGCCAATCGAGTAAACAAACTTCTCATCACCGCGGTTAACCAACACGCGTTCAAATACTTCGTCTAAGTCGAGTGCTTCTGCCGGTACATGTTGGAAATACCAATCAAGCTCCCCTGATTCGGTATCGACTGCGACCGTGGCATTGGTATAAAGTCCCACGTCGAAAATTGTCATGTGACGTGACACTGGAACCCAGGGTTTTTGTTGTGCAGTGCCCCAATAGGTTAGGTTTAGATCTGGATCGTAACTGCCAGTGATCCAAGTTTCACCGCCGGCACGGAATATGTTGTCCAAACCACCCCATGTGTCGCCGCCTGGCTCTCCCATCTTGGCAATAGTTACGAATTGCCATAGTAGTTCGCCGTTGTCCGCATCATAAGCGCTGATGTAACAGTCTTCTGGTATGTAGCGGGCACATCCCGCGAGTCCCTGTATAACTTTTCCATCTGCCACTATGGGGCCTGATGAGTTGGCGAACCCTTTACTATTATCTGCTACAACAGTTTCCCAGACTTGCTCGCCGGTGCGAGCATCCAGAGCAACCAGGCGTGCATCAGTAGTTGCTTGAATTATCTTATCGTCATACATCGCAATATTTCGCATGTCCTGTCGATTGGCCGGACCAGTCCAGTGTTCCCAGATTAATTCTCCAGACTCAGCATCGAGTGCCTGGATGACGTTCCCAGGATTAATAAGATAGATAATTCCGTTGTAGACAAGAGGCGCTGGTTCAGAATCGCCCTCGTGCATATTCCACACCCACTCCAGGCTCAGATTCTTTACGTTCTCGGTGTTGATTTGATCTAGCGGACTATAACTATGGCCATAAAAATTTCGACGATGCATAGGCCAATCAGCAGGATTCGGATCCCTCAGCATTTCTTGAGTAAGAGGAACAAACTCAACAAACTCTTCCGTGTTTCCGGTTACCGTTAAACCTTGAGGGGCAGGTGGCTCGGGGCGTTGACGTTGAGCAATAATTTGCGAAATATTGTCGGCGATCTCGAAATCGGAAGAAGCAGTTAAAGCATCGCTAACGCTATCTACTCCATTAATATTCAAAATATGAGCGACGATGTTGAGGTAGTCTTCATCGCTAATGTTTTCATTACCGCCTGGTGGCATGTTCGATTGAATATTGCCGAGTAGTAATGCCGGCGTTTGTGTTCCCCAACGCTGCACGAAACTAAACCCGGAAAGTAGAGGGCCTAATGTAGTTCCTTCCAGGTTAGCACCATGGCAGCTAGCACAATTGGTTGCATAGCTATCTGCTCCCACAGTAGCTTGACTTTCAAATGAGAGTGCTGATTCAACTTCAGGAACAGAAGTTGCAACTGGTTCAGGAGCAGTTGTTTCACCTCCGCAGGCACTTAATCCCAGAATTAAAAATCCACTAAGTACCAGGTGTCTTTTCATTTTAATCAAATTCAAATACATCGAGTAATTCCGCTAATACTAATTATCGAAATGGCTGCGTAAGAATACCCAACCTCTTAATTCACCCGGAGGATTACTTTCACTATGAATCTGAATGTAGAACTCATTATTGTGCAGAGCTTCTACCTGCTCTTCAGTTAATGTGAGCTCACCTAGAACTGATCCTCCAGTAGTCTGAGTTACTTCCAAGGTATGAATTACCGGTCCTGGTTGTGCTGGTGGTCCGTTGTGAACATGTGCGCCAGTTGCCGCTGAACTCATACCCTCAAAATTGCCTTCCACACTCAATGAATTGCCGTTTAAGGTAAGAATCACTTCTCCTTCCCCAAGAATCGTTGCAACTGTTTGTGGGGTTGTTGGCATTGGGGAAAGACGAGCTCTAAATACTTCTTGAGCTTGTGTGATCGTTGAAAAAAGCAATATGCTTAAAAGAACAAAAAGGGGAAATTTGCGGCCGAGTTTCATGATTACCTCTTAGCTCTAGTTATTAAAAAATCTGTAATGAAAGCTAGCAGCAAACCGCGCGATATTGCAATCACGCGGTAAGAACTGTCACTTTTTTGTCAGTCAGTGAGTAGAGACAGCTATTCAGATCTACATTGAAAATTTTCAGCGATCCAATTGTTTGGGTCATTACCACCACCAAAAGGACCGACATATTGTGCCCGCTGCGGATACGCGCACACAGGTCGTTGATTGTCCACCTGTCCATTAGTTCGATGTTCGGCGGTAACAAAATCAGGAGCGATTCCGTTTTCAACCCAATTCACCATGGGTGCCAATTTGTCCCAACTATCTGGACCGGGACCGCCACGACAATGACCCATGCCTGGCGCTAAAAACAAACGAGCTGAATCACTAGCTTGAGTTAAGCTGCCATCGAAAGTCGCATTAACCATTTCATTAAAATAATCTAGCGTATCTTCCGCAACAATCAAAGTATCAACCCAGCCATGGTAGACGATGAGCTTTCCTCCGCGACCTTTTAAAAACTGGGTTAGGTTGGGATCTTCGGCGTCTGTGATTGATTTCATCAAGTCGCCTTTGCCGGAATAAAACTCATTGATGTCGTAATCTTTCCAATGAAACTCTGGGAATACACCGTCGGTTCTTGCTTCATAGTTGTAGTCCCGTACATCAGGAATAGTCACTCCTGGATCATATTCATAAAATAAATAATTCATATGATCGCCGGCAACACCGACTAATTTTGATGGACCCATGTTGTTACCTTCATGGGGAATATAATAGCCCGTCCAACGTGGTTCGGAACCGAGAGCTTTGCCGGGATAAACCTGACGACTCGCGTCATCTACTGGCCCGGTATAGAAGTCGATAATTGTTTGCAGCTGATCGTGGGTGAAACATTGATCGCTACTGCCACTGGTGGGGCACATCAAATCTGAGAGATCACCGCGGGGATCGAAGTTACAACTAAGAGGATTATCAATAACTCCGTCGGTAATACCATCGATGGCATCGCATTTTTCCAGCACCTGTTCATGTAAAACATCCACCAGACTGAGACTGTCATAACTACCATTGCCATCGGTATCTACAGCAAGATTGCCAGCGAGGTTATCTCGATACATACGTTGCAAGTTCCAAACACCTGATGCATTTAATGCCTGATAGGCAAAGGCGGGTGCTCCAGCAACAATACCATCGAAATCATTTGGATAGCGCTGTGCTTCCATTAGACCCTGCCGGCCACCCTGGGAACATCCCTCGAAGTAGGAATAATCTGGACCACGATCGTAATACTCATTCACTAATAATTTACCCGCCATCACAGTCAGGTGTACTGCACGATAGCCGAAGTCAATTTCTGCCTGGCGATTATTAAACGCGAAGGAAGCGCCAGGCTCGACACCATTGTCGTGTCCGGTATTGCTGTTGGTTACGGCATAGCCTTCGGCGACTCGGTGATTGGCATAATCAAGATCACCATCTTTACCACCATCGCCCCATTGCAGAAATCTTCCATTCCAATTCCTCGGCAAAGGCAATTGCGCATGAAAATGTATGGCAGGAGAAATGATTCCTCTAATGTAACAGTAGGGTTGATCTGATTGATCGTTGTCTCTTATCTGCGCGGAGGTAATGGTAAGATTGCCCAGCTGCCGCAAGTTTTCACAGGCTAATACTTCTGAAGAAGACAAGCTCTGGGATAATGATTGGTTGACAAATCCTAATAAAAGAAGAAGGGATAACGTTTTGCACATACAATTCATGGGGATACCTGAATTCTTATTCTTTTCAAAAATTGATAAGGCTTGAGAGTACAGGCAGTGTGCGGACGATTCAATCTAATCGATAGCCCGGAAATGCAATGGCTTTGCGAAACACTAGGTATAAGAATTTTTTCTAATCAGCAAAGTCATGATATAGCACCGGGTGCAAAAATTGCCATCGTTCACATAGTGAATGGCGAGCGCATTGTTTCAGAAGCTATGTGGTGGTTGCTTCTTTATCACGAAACCCTGAAACCCAACTACAAGTATGCAAGTTTTAATTCGCGCTCGGATAAGTTGTTCACGAAACGTTCTATTACATACATACCATTTCGCGAATCTCGCTGTATTATTCCAGCCAGTGCCTTTGTGGAAGGACTCGGGGATAAAGAGACTTACCACAAAGTTGAACTAGAAGGGTCAGCAATAACCTTCGGCGGTTTGTATAAAGAAAACATAAACAGAGAAACAGGAGAAGTTGTTTACTCAGCCTCCATCATTACGCTGCCTCCCTTGGTGCCACAGTGGAACGACATTCATCCTAAATCCATGCCCCTTATGCTGGATTTTGAAGACGATGCTTTGGTTGAGAAGTGGCTCGATCCAGAATTTAAAGACGTCGAAGAGTTTGAGCAGCTCCTGGAACCAAGAGTTCAGAAACCAATGATAGTTACCAAGATCGATAAACCCAGTAAATGGAATCCTATTGAAGACAGCTTCATGATTTTGAAATAGTTGAACAAGAACAACCATACGGTAATGAATTAAATGGAAGAAATAGCTCGCAATAAAAGTTTTGGTGGAACTCAGGTTCGCTGTAAGCACTTTTCAACAACTGTTATTTGTGAAATGACATTTTCTGTATTTTTGCCAGAACAATTGTCTACCGGAGCAGATGTGAAATTGCCAGTGATCTATTGGCTGTCTGGATTAACCTGCACTGACGAAAATTTTGTGCAAAAAGCCGGTGTACAAAAACTTGCGTCTGACCTAGGTATCATCATTGTTTCGCCGGACACTAGCCCGCGGGGAGAAGGCGTACCCGATGATAAAAATGGCGCCTATGATCTAGGTTTAGGCGCTGGCTTTTATCTGAATGCAACAGAAGAACCGTGGAAAAAACACTACCAGATGTATGACTATGTGGTTGAAGAGCTTCCAGCACTCGTGAAGCGGAAGTTTCCCATCGACGATAAACGTCAATCCATCATGGGTCATTCCATGGGAGGTCACGGGGCTATTACCATTGCGTTAAAGAACCCGGAAAATTATCGCAGTGTTTCTGCCTTTGCTCCTATCGTTTCTCCCATGAATTGTCCGTGGGGTCAGAAAGCTTTTAAAAATTATCTTGGAGAGGATGAAAGCACCTGGGCTCAGTATGACTCCGTCGAGTTAATGAAAAGATCGATGCGGCCAATTCCTATGTTGATTGATCAGGGGTCAGCCGATGAATTTTTAGAAGAACAATTGAAGCCATTATTATTGGTTGAAGCGGCCAGCGGAAAGGGTTACCCGTTAAGTTTTAATCAAAGAGAAGGGTACGATCACAGCTACTTCTTCATATCCAGCTTTATCGAAAAGCACTTGCATTTTCATGCAGGAATTTTAACGATGGTTGTTTAAGTATTTTCTACGCCGCAAGCCAAATTAGCGCACCGCAAACCACTGCAATCACCTGCCCGATTCTATCTGTTAGAGCGAATAACACAGGATCTTCTTCCAGTTTTTGCGTATGAGCGAATTGCCAAATACGAAATAACAGATACATAAGAAGCGGGCAGATAAGCCAAAGTATCAATGGTGAACTATAGAGCTGAATAGTTTCAGGAGCCGTAATATAAAGTATAAATACAATAATTGCTGTTGCACTGGATGCCTTGCCAATTCTAGACAGCAGCCATATGTGAGTATACAGGTAGGCCCTGCCTTCTATTCGCTGTTTTCCTTCCCCGATTACGTTTAATAATTCTATAACACGTTTTACTAACGCAAGTCCTAGGAACAAGAAGAATGAAAATGTAATTAACCACACTGTTGTTTGAACAGAGATTGCCGCCGATCCCGCAATAATTCGCATCGTATACAAAACTCCCAGAGTAATTACATCCACTAAGAACAGGCGTTTTAAACGGAAACTATATAAGGAAGTAAGAAGCCAATAGATCATTAAAACTAATAAAAAAGATTGTGGCAGTAATAACGCAAACAAAACTCCAATCAGGAATAATAATGGTCCAGCAAAAAATCCCGTTGCTAAAGAAAGTTCTCCCGCCGCAAAAGCCCGCTTAGATTTGGTTATATGCTGTCGGTCAGACTTTAAATCCAGCATATCGTTTAACAGATACACACTGGATGCACACAGACAGAAACTGACATAAGCAATTATCGAAAGAAAGAGTAAATCCAGTTGACTAATCTGATGTGATAAAATCAGTGGAACAAATACAAGTAGATTCTTTAGCCACTGATGGGGTCGCATTGTCTCTAAGAGTTTGTTGAACTGCGAAGGAGCGCTATCAAAGCTTTTTGCGTTGGTGGTTTTTATTTTTCCTTCTAGAGACTGACTGCAGTTAACGAGCAACACTTCCGCCGACTCTTTCCAAATTGGTAAGTCTGCAGAGGAGTTTCCTGCATAAGAAAATGACTTACCGTTATTTAGTTCCTGAATTCTTGCCAGCTTGTTGTTTGCTTTTAAGTTTGTGGATTCGTTACTACCAAAGCATTCATTAAATAAGTCAAAGTGTGAGCTGACTTGTTCTACCACAGCCTGGTTTGATGCAGAGATGAGAACTAGTTTTCTGCCGCGATCTTTTTCTTTTTGTAAAAATTCATGAAACTCTTCATTTACTGGCACTTGTTCGATTGGAACTTGCACCCGTTTAGCTAATTGCAGTTTTAAGTAAGGCTTTCCTTTTAACAACCAAATAGGTATGGCAAACAGAAAGAAGAGATTCTTCTTTAATAGAATAAGAATGGATTCGAACATCAAATCCGACTTAATCAGAGTCCCGTCGAGATCGACGTACAAAGGAAGATTGGAGGTTGAACTTTCCAACTGCTTAAAACTTCAGTCGCTTAAAGAGGACTTCAGGAATGGAGCGAACTATTGCCATGATGATGCGCCAGTAGCCAGGCGCGTATACGGTGTGCTTCTTCTTATCAATACTGCGTACTATTTTTGTTGCAACTGACTCCGGTGAGGACCAAAGCATGCCTTTTTCAAACCCGGCGGTCATGGGTGAATCAACCAGACCAGGTCTTATATCGACGATGTGTACGCCGTGTGGCAACAGCTTTCCCCTTAAGCCCTGCAAGTATGTGGATACCATAGATTTGGCAGCCCCGTAAATGAAATTAGGCTGCCGGCCGCGATCACCTGCAACTGAGGTTATAACAGCCAGCGTCCCCGAATTTTGCTCTTTAAGTAGCTTTGAAATTTCAGTACACAAAGAAATTACACTTAACCCATTAATTTTTATCTCTTGCGCTGCTTGTTCAAAATCAGATTCACAAATTTCCTGGTCTGGGAGCGAACCATGACAAATCAGTGCAAGGTCAATGTTTTCTAGTGCTGATTTAGCGTTGCTAACAGCATTTATATGACTTTCAGTATCAGTAATATCCATTACATGGAAATCTACCGATTGAGCTCCCCTTACTGTTAAATCGTCAGATAGTTCCATAAGGCGGGCTTCATTTCTTGCGATTAAAAACAATCGCGCATTGCGCTCTGAATAAAGCCGACTAATGGCTTTGGCGATTGCAGATGTAGCTCCAACGAGAAGAATATTCATGTTTACTTTTTACGTGAGACCCAATCTAGTCGATTGCAAAGATGCAAATCGACATTCTGGGTCCAGTTCCTTTTTTACTTCTAGAAATTTCTCCCAAGATTGATAACTAGCCTTAAATACGTCTTCACTCATCCTTGAATCCTTAGCCAGATAAAGACGGCCGTTATTAGCTAGTACAATTTCATCTAACTGTTTTAGTAAGGGAAAAACTTTTTTTTCATTTTTGAAATCCACACTCAGAGTGTAGCCAGCGATTGGAAAGGACAGCAAATTCTCATTTTTATTGCCAAATTTTTTCAGGACAGAGATAAATGATCCTTTGCCTGACTCTGAAACGCAGTCAATGATTTCCCTCAGCCCAGTTCTGGCAGATTCTAATGGTAAAACCAACTGATATTGTATAAAGCCTTTGCCGCCATAAAGCCGATTCCAGTTTCGAATATTGTCTAAGGGGAAAAAGTAGGCATCGTAGTTCACCGAGCGTCCTTCTGTTGTCTGCTTACGTAGTTTGTATAGAGAATTGTTGAACAATCGAGTTGTGAATTTATTGATTAAAAAAGAAGGAGTGCTAAATGGAATCGAAGGGCCTTTCCTTAATTTGTATTCCCTCGTTCCAATTTCACTATGTTCCGCTAAGTGTAAAACTGACCTACCAAGCTCTTCTCCTTTTGCCAGACAATCAACCCAAGCTACAGAATGTTTACTGCCTTCATTCTCTTCGATTAGGTCCATGCATTCTTCGAGATTTGCAGCTGGAATCGATTTTCTTTTTATAGTCACGCTTGGAACTTTTTCTAGTTTTAAAGTGACTTCGAGAATCACACCCGTCAATCCCATGCCGCCGCAGGTCGCCTGAAAGGCATCTTTATTTTCTATTGAACTGCACTCTATTGTTTCACCTGAAGCAAGCAATAATGAGAATCTTTCTACATGATCACAGAAACTGCCATCTCGATGATGGTTTTTCCCATGAATGTCAGCTGCAACAGCTCCGCCGACGCTGACGTATTTTGTTCCTGGCAATACCGGCAGAAATAAGCCATAAGGGATTATCACTTTTAGCACGGTGTCCATAGAGACGCCGGCCCCACAGCGAATGGTGTTATTTGTCGAATTAATTTCAAGAAAGCTATCGAGAAAACGACTGCTCAATACAGTGTCCGCTAGCGCACTGTCTCCATAACTTCTGCCACCTCCGCGAGCAATCAATGGTCCTGCAATTTCTTTTTTAGAAACAATCTCAAGAAATGACTCAGGAGAACTTGGTTCTAACAAGTCAGCATCCTTTCGAGGAAATCGACCCCAACCATGTAGCTGCATTCAGATATCCTGTTTGGAAAACACGTAGCGCTTGTCGAGTTGATACTTTACTACATAACCAATAGTTAAGCCGATAACAGCCCCAACATATCTTGCTGTCTTGGTTCCATAAATTAGCTCGAATCCGATTTCCGTGATCCAGAACAGAAGTGTCGTTCCTATCCCAGTTAAGCTATATGCGAAAAATGTTTGTGCATCATCAATAGATGATTGCGGCTGATATGAAAAAATAAATTGTTTATCCAAATAATACTTACACAGTAATCCAATAATAGTGCCCACAAAGATTCCGATATAAACATCGAAAAATCCTGTGTATACCCATAATGAGAATTCCTGGCCAAGAAGATTTGTAAGAGTCGCAATCACGGCAAAGCCCGAGTAGCGAGTGGCAATATTCATTGCTGTCATGATTTCGTAATTAGTAGCTTTCCCGATGAAATGAGATAGGTTCTAATTTTCCTCCCAGCTATAATGCGTTGTTCATTAATTTTATTGAAGCAACAAAAATGCCAGAGACTAGAAAAACATGGACTTAGAGGAAGTTCAAGAATTTGCGGTTAAAGTAGCCCGCGACGTAGGGGACCTCATTTGTCAATATAGAGACAAGGCGGATCTCTTACATTTTTTTAAGCAAGGAACGGAATTGGTAACCGATGCAGATCTTGCTGCAGACCAATTTATTAGCGGAAAAATTAGTGAGCGCTTTCCAGAGCATTTAATCGTATCTGAAGAATCGGCTCCCGATACTTCAGCTATTCAGGATATTAAAGGTCCGTTCTGGATAATTGATCCTATTGATGGAACAGTAAACTTTGCCCACGGCCACAACCAGTCCGCCGTTTCGATAGCATTTATAAATGATCAGCAAGTTGTACTAGGCGTGGTGTTTAATCCTTTTACGGACGAAATATTCACTGCAAAAAAAGGGCAAGGCGCTTTTTTAAACGGCAATCCCATTCGAGTAGCTGAGGAATCTCGTATTAGACGCGCGATCATTGCTACAGGATTTCCTTACGAAAAATCCAACCTCGAACCAATGATAAAAAGACTGAGAGCGGTGTTAACTAATTGCGCTGATATTCGAAGACTTGGTTCAGCGGCATTAGACATTTGTTGGGTGGCATCAGGCAGATTAGATGGGTATTACGAAAGTCTGAGTCTGTGGGATTTTGCTGCTGCCCGATTGATTGCTCTGGAGGCAGGTGCCAAATGTGGAAATTTCAGTGAAGTGCCAGAAGGAATAGACCCGCAATTCTATGACCAGGATTTACTGATCACCAATGAAATTTTATTTCCCCAACTCCTGACGATTCTGCAGTCCTCGCTAAAGCAATAAATCCCTTGAAAATCTGTGGGTTAAGTGAAGCTTAGAAATCGGCGAAACGACCCTTATTCGATTGACGTATTTTCCTATACCCCGTAAGGTAGCAATGCGTATCTAGGACGTTTTTATATACCCAGAAACAACCTTGGAAAGTACGATTTTGAACGGCCGAATGTCCTAAGTTACGGGGCTTTCAGGACTATTACAAAAGAATTTCTTAACTTTGAGGAGAAGACAGTGAAAAGAGCGAACTTTTCTATTATTTCTCTCCTGGCTTTGATTCTGGCGCCTGTAATTGCAGTTGCGCAGGAACGAGTTGGGGATTTTTCACTTTTAGATCAAGATGGTTATCACCACGGGATGAGTTGGTACGATGACCACAAAGCCATAGCGCTGCTGGTTCAAGCAAACGATAGCGATACGACGACTGCCGCAGTTCCAGAATTTGATGTTTTAAAAAGCAAGTTTGATGAAGCTGGAATTGAGTTTCTGATGATCAACCCGATGGGTCGATACAATCGTGAAGCAGTGCAGGAAAAAGTTGAAGAGTATGGTGTGGACATTCCAGTGCTTATGGACGATGCCAGATTAATTTCAGAGGCTCTTGGAATTGAGCGTACTGGTGAAGTGCTTATTTTTGATCCAAGAAGATTCACTGTCCAATTCAGAGGATCAGTCGAAGCTGCTGGAACAGCAATTGAACAAATCTTAGCGGACGAAGATGTTTCGCCAAGCCTAGTTGCAACTACTGGTTCAGAAGTAGCCTACGAATCTGAAGGAACACCTTCTTATGTGGCAGACATTGCTCCAGTTTTAGCTGAGCAATGCGCGACATGTCACCGAGAAGGCGGTGTTGCTCCTTTTTCAATGGATAGCCATACCATGGTGCAGGGCTGGTCGCCGATGATTCGTGAAGTATTAATGACTCGTCGAATGCCACCAGGTCAAATCGATGGTCATATTGGTGAATTCATCAATGATCGTCTGGTTGATAACGCAGACATTCGCAAGATCATTGCTTGGGTCGACGCCGGTGCACCGAAAGATGGGGATCACGATCCATTGGCCGAGATAGTTTGGCCAGAGTCCAAGTGGGCTTTCGGTGAGCCAGATATGATTTTGGACATTCCTGCAACTACTGTTCCTGCTACTGGAAACGGCGTCTTCGTCAATGTCGAAGTTCAATTCGATATGCCTGAAGATCGATGGGTGCGCGGTAGCCAGATCATTGCAGGTGACAGATCTGTGCTGCACCACACCGTAAATCGATTAGATTTCCCTGGCGAAGATAACCGTCGCCGCAACCGCGGTGGAAGCGGCAATAGTGATAAAGCAAACATTACTGCTTATATTCCTGGAGCTACTCCAGACCTGGATCCGCCAAACACTGGAGGTCTAGTTAAAGCAGGTTCAACACTTCGCTTGAATATGCACTACACACCAAATGGCCGCGAAACTGTAGACCGCAGCCAGCTAGGTGTTTGGTTCTATCCATTGGGTGAAGTCCCTGAAGAAAGAATGTCTGGTGAGTGTGCATGTGTATTCCCGAATACCTGGACTACGATTCCAGCCCACGATCCAGCGTTTGAGCAGACTGCTAGCATCATCATTGAAAATGATGCGCACATTCACAGCCTCCTGCCTCACATGCACTTCCGTGGTAAGCGCATGCGTTTTTACGCTGACTATCCTGATGGTACTTCTGAAGAGTTAATCAATATAGCCAAGTACAACTACAACTGGCAGCTTAGCTATACCTATGAGGAGCCTAAGTTTGTACCGGGTGGTACCAAGATTACTGCAGTAGCAGCTTGGGACAACTCAGCACAGAACCCAGCGAATCCAGACCCTGATCGCAATGTTGATTGGGGTAATGAGAGCTGGGATGAGATGTTTTTTGGAGCGGTTAATTGGAAAGACATCGATCAAGGCGGTGAAGATTAGTAGTTATTTAGCCTTTCTTTAATAAAAAAGCCCGACTGTTGAGAAACAATCGGGCTTTTTTGTGTTTGGGACATAGCGGCTGCGAAACAGAATTACTTCGTTAAAGAGCTTAGAGAAGCTGCTAACGACACACTTCGCTATTCCTTGAGTTCTTTGCCTCACACTTCAACTTTTCGCTCACGACCACTTCAAACTCATAGAATCTCAAAGATGTCATAGGCAACCTTGCCTTCGACTTGCTTAGACTTTCCAACGAATACTCGATGATTTAACCAATCATATTCTTCCGATGAAGTCGTAAAACTTGGTGTGACCCGCCAGTATAAACCGCTATCACTCGGCACAACCATGCCTTTATAAGTCATATAGATGATAGCGCCGTCATCGGTTTCTAAGGTAATGCGAACGTCTAGGCTAGAATGGCCAGAGACTTGTGTGATCCAATCCGCACCGCCATTGTGCACTGCTCCACTTATGCGCGGGCCAGAAAACGTACCGCCAGTAACCGGTGCGATTCGCGTATGGCCTGCATCATGCTGCGGAGCCACATCTAGCAATAATTCAAAAGCAAATTGAGATTCCAAATCGCTTGCAGGGGATTGGGCCGTAGCGATGTGAGTAGCTCCTGTAAGTGAAATTATAGAAAGAAGTGAAATAATCACGCGCAATTCTCTAAACAGATAATTCATTATTGCTCTCCTAAAGTCGGGCTGACAATAATAGTTAATTCTGTTTAGGATGTCACAGCATCTGCGGTCTTAAATTGATTATCGAATCGCTTCAGAATAGTTGGGAGATAAATTAGATCTAACACCAGCGCCAAAACAACTATCGGTACTAATAGTTTCGCAGATTGTTGGAAATACAAGGTATTAGCAAAGATCATAACTGTCGTGCCAAAGGCCAATACCATGGTGGTAATAGTTAAGGCAGGTCCGGCGGTCTTTATGGAATGAGTCACAGCGTCGCTTTTATCCGCCCCAGCCCGTCTTCCTTCAAGGTAGTGACTCAATATATGCACTGTGTCATCTACAACCATGCCGATACTAATGCTGAACAGCATCATCACGAATGGATCCAACTGTCCAACTAACAAAGCCCATAAACCAAAAACAATTGTTGCCGGGAGCAAATTGGGTAATATGCTTAATACACCAAAATACAAACTGCGAAAACCTATTACGAGACATAAAGTAATTAGTAATAAGCTAACCGAGTAACTTTGCAACAATTCTATGGTGACTAGTTCATCCATTCTCGCAAACAATAAAATACCGCTACCGTGAATTAAGTTTGCAGTTGCAAATGATTCACCGAAGCGCTCTGTAATCCGCTCATCCAAATCGATGATTTTCTGGTTTGACATCGGAGCTGCATTCACAGTCAAAGTTAAATAGGAACTGTCGTCATTTAGAAAGTTTGATAGTGGTAAGTAATTCGCTTCCACCATGCGATAGGCATTCAGATAATTTGTATTAGTTTCTTTCTCTTTTGGAAGCAAAAAGTAATTTTCATCGTTGTCATTAACGATTTGGTTAATGGTCTTTAAGACTTCTGTGATACTGATGATTGATTCAACATCATCTTGAGAAGCAAGCCAGGTAGAAAATTCATCCACCTGCGCGAGAAACTCTGGATCTATCGCTCCTTCCTCAGTATTACTATTTATTCCGTACGTAACTGCTGGGCCTCGATTCATATGCTCGCTAACTAGATCATAGTAGAGCAGAGTGTCTGAATCTGATGCGATGAAATCCAAGCGATCAAAATCGGTTTCGTTGAGTGGAAGTAACAGAATCGTGATTATCGCCAGTGCGCTACAACCATAAAAAATCTTTTTGTCTTGTCGATTAGTAAAATTGACTATCTGTTGTAGCTCTTTCTGTAAAAAAGACACACCAACTTCACTCTTATTGCCAGTTATTTTCGAAAACCAAATTAGTAGTGTTGGCATCATTAAGAGGGTTAACACATAGGAGAAAATGATTCCTATCGCGACAATGCGGCCGAAATCCTGTACAGCAGGAGAAGAACACATGTTTAGTGAAGAGAATCCAATTGCAGTGGTTAAAGCAGCTAACGTAACTGGTTGAAAATTGTAAGCCATGCTATGTCGCATGGAATCAATTTTGTTTTGTCCTTTATGCAATGCTTGTTTGTAAATTGAAATAATATGCACACTTGTGGCGACAGATATAACTACAACTACAAGCGGTGCCATGATGGAAATACTGTTAAAGGCAAAGTTTAGAAATCCGAGGGCACCGACAGTGTATAAAATTACGAATCCGACGTGAGTAAGAATGCAAGCGCCTAAAGTTATTGACTTGAAGCAGTAACAAATAACCAGCACAGCTAGCAAAATCACAATGGGCAGCAAGCTAGTTAAGTCATCGATCATTGCTTTTTGACTTGATTGTTCAAGTAACAGATCTGCGTTCGCGAATAGACCCACATCAGGGTGATTCGCCCGGAGTTGATCTTGCACAACCAATACGGCATCCGCTATTTCGAGCCGTTGTTCACTACTTGCGTCACGGGCATTCAATGTAATAACGGCAAAGGTCAGCGCACCATTTTTTGATAACAGGTTGCTGGTGAGTAATTGATCGCTCGTTGCGGTTTCTCCGACTTCTCGGAGTTCTGCGTCCGTGTATTCATCTAATTCTTTACTGAATAATCGACGCTGCGTTTCCGGTGCGGTATATTCCAGCACCGTTGTTATGCCTCGAATGCGTGGAATCTCGACAAAGATCTCTTCCAGCTCCTGAATAGCGGCAAGAATCTCTCGTGCGAAAACTGTTTCACCATCCTCAGCGATAAACGCAAACCGAATTTCCGAACTGGTTGGAAACTCCTGATCCAGTAGATCTAATTCGTCTAAATAAGGATCAGATTCGGACAATAAAGCACTTAGAGAGGTATCAAAGCTGGTGCGCAAAATACCAGTGCTTAAAAATACTGTTAGAAGTGTGGCTAGTATTAGTAGTGCATAACGATTTGCGACGGTAAATTCTGCTATCCGCTGGGAAATGACTGGATTTTTAGCTTCCATAAAATGCTTTCTAATTTCTGCCTAATACTTTTTACAATGCTCAATCCAGCTCTGCACACCCCGACTTAAAAATTTTTGTTTATGCAGAATGAAATAAAATTTTCTGGTCCAGTCTCGCTGTGGTGCAAGTAACGGAACTAGCGTTCCCCTTTTAAAAGCATCTTGTAAAGTTAATTCGGATAGGCAGCCAATACCAAGTCCTGCTTCGACTGCCCGTTTAATTCCTTCTGTGTGTTGTAACTCTAACCTTAGAATTATCTCTGACAACATGCCACTCATGGCTCGATCAAATGCCTGACGTGTTCCTGAGCCTTTTTCCCTAACGATCCAATCTGCTTGTTTTAAGTCTGCGTCCGATAATTCCTTCTTTTTGGCTAGGGGATGTTGGGGAGAGCAAAACACTGAGAGGGTGTCATCACGCCAGTACTGAACATCGAGATCAGGTTCCTGTAACTCTCCTTCAATAAGACCTATATCTAACTCAAAATTTCGCACCTTACTGGCAATGGCTCGAGTGTTTTCGACATCAAGCTCCACCTGAGCAGAAGGATGATCTTGAATAAAGGCCGCCATGATACCGATTGCCACATAATTGCCAATAGTCAAAGTGGCGCCAACTTTCAGTTCTCCAACGTCAGAATGGCGGATTAAAGAGCTCTCGATTTGTTCCGCCTGAGACAATAATGCCGCAGCCTGTGGTCTTAGCAGGGCACCTTGCTCATTCAGTTGCAGCCGTTTGCCGACTCGATCGAACAGAACAACATCAAAGCGTTGCTCCAGTTCTTTCAAGGCCGTGCTGGCCGCAGACTGCGACATGGCCAGTTCTTCAGCAGCCATGCTGACATTTTCATGACTGGCCACAGCTAAGAACACCTTGAGCTGTTTCAGGGTAAAGTGCATGGGGTATAGTATATCTAAAAAATAGATACATATTATAAAAATAATTTAATTTACAGATATAGGAGGTGTAATTAGAATTCCCGGCCCTGCTCGGAGGAAGTTAATTGTGGCAAGTCTATCCACTCAGTCCGTAACCGATGTGCATCACTGGAACGAATCCTTGTTCAGCTTCAAGACAACCAGGGATCAATCCCTACGCTTTGAAAATGGACACTTCGTTATGCTAGGAATGGAGGTAGAAGGGCGGCCGCTAATGCGGGCCTACAGTATTGCCAGCCCTAATTACGATGATGAACTGGAATTTCTAAGTATCAAAGTACCCGATGGTCCTCTTACCTCGAAACTTCAAGATATAAAAGTTGGTGATGAATTACTGGTAAGTAGTAAGCCAACCGGGACCCTGGTAGTGGATCATCTTTTAGAAGGCCATAACTTATATCTTATAAGCACCGGAACAGGCCTTGCGCCTTTTATTAGCATTATTCAAGACCCAACCGTTTATGAAAGATTCGATAATGTAATTCTCACCCATGGAGTCCGCTACGTCAGTGAATTGGCTTATCAAGATTTCATTCTGAAAGATCTTCCTGAGAATGAATTCCTTGGTGACGATGTTAAAGAAAAGCTAATTTATTATCCGACCGTGACCAGAGAAGACTTCCACACTCAAGGTCGGTTAACAGATTTAATGAATACAGAAAAACTGTTCATGGATATTTACCAGTCAATACCGAATCCAGAACACGACCGCTTTATGATTTGCGGCAGTCCCAGTATGCTAAAAGAAACATGTTGTATTCTCGAGCAGATGGGGTTTGAAGAATCCAGACAAGGTATAAAAGCACACTATGTCATTGAGCGCGCCTTCGTCGAATAGTGTTCTCAGTGAGATTTCCTTTCTTTATAAGTTGATCTTAAAACTGTCTTCGCGGAATATAGGACCGAAGCGCAGAAGTCGCTAACCTTGAGATTTAGCTAGTGATTAGATTAAAGAGAAGAAAGGTTCTCCAATTGAGTAGTACGCTACTTGCCGGCTCTCTATCTTCGCCTGTATTTGCCGCGGTTTCTCTAAAGTATGGTGGACTTCCTATGGGAATCCATGGTGCCTCTTTTCGTGAGTTCGATATTGAAGAGACACTACGCATCATTGTTGAGGAGCTCGGTCTCAACGAAATTGAACTTACATCTTCTCAAATTAGATTGCATGGTGATCCAGAACATGAGCTCGCCACTCTCGGTGAAGTTCGAAGATTACATGCCCAACTACAAACTGCCGGTGTTAAAGCAACTGCTTACGGATTTGTTCCAATGTCAATTGACCTTGAAAAAAACACAAGACTGTTTCAAATGGCTCAAGAATTGGAACTAAAAAATCTCACAGTTATTCCCGAATATGATGCACTGGATCATCTAGAAGAATTAGCAGAACTCTATGACATTCGTCTTGCGATCCATAACAATGCGCCAGGGCGTTTGTATGACTCAATGGAGCAAGTTTACGAGGCGGTCGAGGACAGGGGCAATAATGTCGGAGCTTGTATTGATATTGGTAATGTTTTGCGTAGTTACGAAGATCCCGCTGCAGCGATTCGTTATCTTGGCCAAAAAGTATTTGGCATTCATTTAAAGGATGTATCAAGCCGCAGTAATGACAGTGAGGTTATTGGATTGGGAGAAGGCATATTAGATACGGAAGAGCTGTTCGCTGCATTGCGAGAGACGCAAATGCCGGAAGATATAGCATGTTCACTGGAATACTTGGGTCAGCCTAGTGAGCCTGTTCCCAGTTTACTGCGTTCACTTGCACTGGCAGAAGACCTACTAAATTAATTTCGCTCGGAGTAGAACCTCTTCTAGTCTTTTCTCTAATTCAGGAGTCGCTGGCGACATTGGCAACCGATGCTCGTTATTCGGTAACAAGCCCATCCGTTTCATCATGTATTTTATTGGGATGGGGTTAGTATCATAGAACACTGACTGATTTAGTTCGAATAATTGGTGATGAAGTTTTTTGCCTTTTTCCAGATCGTTATCCCAAACTGCCTGGCACATATCTGCAAGAATTTTAGGACGCAAGTTTCCTACTGCATTCATAAGACCAACTGCACCGATTGCCAGTTCCGGAAAACTGAGTTCTTCCAATCCAACAAAGACCTGAAAATTCGGAAACTCTGCCAGGCACTCGGATACGAAACCGAGATCGTTTACTGCATGTTTCATGCCGACAAAGTTTGGCGATTTATCTTTTAGCTCTTTGATGGTGTCGATGGTAATAGATACAGCGGCGCGCCCTGGAATGTGATAAATCATCCAGGGGATATCTACATCTCTAGTTACCTCTAGGTAATAGCCGATAATTCCTCTTTGTGGAGGGCGAATATAATAGGGAGTGACGATTAATAGCGCGTCGGCCCCAGCGCTAACAGCATGATCAGTAAGTGCTTTGGTTTCTAATAAAGATTGCGAGCCAGTTGCCGCCACAATCGGTACTGATTTATTAGCGGTTGCAATGGCCACATCAACCAGTTTGTTTCTTTCTTCTGTAGTAAGCGTCGAAGGTTCCGCGGAAGTGCCATTCACCAATATGCCATGTGAGCCTTCAGCCACATGAAAATTGATTAGCTTCTTGTAGGTGTCCAGATCGATTTCCCCATTTTTAAATGGAGTAATCACTGGAGGGATAGATCCTTTTATTTCGCTATTCATTTTCTAAACTTTGATTGAGGTAAATGAGTCGTTTTAGCAACTCGTCCAGTTCTTTTTTGCCTATGGTTTTTTCGATTGATCGATAAATCTTTTCCGATTCAGGAACGACTTGTCGATATTTTTTTCTGCCTTTGGCGGTGAGATTGATTAGTACCTTACGTTGATCTTGTTTATAAGTCGCTCGCTTTATCAAACCATCTTCTTCTAGGTTCTTTAATATACGAGTAAGGCTAGGTGGAAGAATCATGCTCTGCTGGGAGAGCTCAAAAGCCTCGACGTTTTCTTGGGTTGCAAGAACTCGAATTACGCGCCATTGCTGATCGGTTATACCGAATGATCTGAGCATTGGTCGAAACAATGACATTGCTGATTCTCTTGCATGTAAAAGCTGCATCGGGAGACTGCGATTAATGTTTCTTAGTTTTGCCATTGCTAATAATCGAAACTAGACCTCTTCATCTCTGATTGAATTGTTAAGGATGCCTATTCCTGGAACTTCCACTTCCACGACATCTCCCTCTCTCAAATACTTTGGGGGATCAAAGCGAGCGCCTGCGCCATTGGGTGTTCCGGTAGCAATAATGTCTCCGGGTTTTAATCGGTAAAATGTAGATAAATAGGAAATAAGAAAACGAAAAGGAAACATCAAGTTGTCAGTAAAATCGTTTTGACGTTCTTCGCCATTTACACGAGTAATAACTTGCAGTTGGCCCATCGGATCTAATTCGTCAGGCGTTACCATCCAGGGGCCAAGTGAACCAGATCTTTCAAAGTTTTTTCCCTGAGTCACATTAAACTTTGCATGTCTTAAGTAATCTCTCACCGAACCCTCATTCATGATTGTCATACCTGCGATGTAATTGTGCGCCTCAGTTTCAGGAATTCGCCTTCCTTCTTTTCCTATGACTAAAACAATTTCGCCTTCGTAATCCAATTGATCTGATTCCGGGGGATTCATAATATCTTGTTTATGCCCCACCAGAGACTCCCGGTTACGCATAAACACACTGGGATATTTTGGAAGATCACTGCCGTCTTTATATTCTGCATTACGATTTGCATAGTTAACTCCTATGCAAATAATCTTCTCCGGATTTGGGATGGTAGGAACCAGCTCAACGTCATCAAGGGAAAGGTCGGCATCACTACTTTGTACAAGCTCTGTCAATTCGTTTAGCCGATCATTTCGAATGACATCTCTTAAGTCTGATAAATCCGAAGAACGTTTACTCAGATTAACAATGGCAGGCTGTTCGCCACTTTCATTTATGCCGCCGAAGGAGTCTTGCCCATCATGTTTAAAACTAAGAAATTTCATAGCGCTTTGCCAGGAGTTTTAACACTCTTGGGCCAATAGGAGATATGTTGATTTATTTAATATATTAAGTAATATTAAAAACCAATTCCAGCCTTTTAGGTTTATTCTCTATGCCTCATCAAATTGTGGAAGTCTCTCCCAATATTGAGAAAATGCTCGATCTGGACGGTCTAGTTCAGGCCTTACACCAATGTGCCGCCAAACAGGAAGCACTTGCCCTTGGTGGCATTCGGACCCGTGTGTATACAGCATCACACACAATAATCGCCGATGAATCTGGGGGCTTTGGCTTTATCGCCGCTTACCTGAGAATAGCGCAGGGGCGTTCAGTGGACGTACGCAAGCAAATGGGTCAGGAACTCATGAACTGTCTTTGTGACTATGTCGACGAACAATTAGGTAATGCTCCACTTGCACTTTCCTATGAAATACAAGAGATAGAATCAGACATGCGCTGGAATCGAAATAAAGTACCTGAGTTTATGAATGAAAGAGGAAGTTCTTCATGAGCCAGGAACAACTCAATGAAAACTTAGAAAAATTATCTCCACTGCTTACAGAGTTTTCACAGCAACCTATTCGACATTGCATTAGTGGTCAATGGGTAGCTTCAAGTAACGGTGAAACCTTTCGCAATAATTCTCCTATTGACGATTCTGATATCGGAGAAGTTGCAGCAGGTAGTGCGGAAGATATTGACGCTGCTTGCAACGCCGCAGCGGAAGCCTTCGATGATTGGGCTGTGATGCCGGGAAAGCAAAGAAGAGAGCTGCTTCATGCTATTGCCGATGCAATTGTTGCCAATGCGGAAGCCATTGCCCTTGTGGAAAGTTGGGACACTGGTCAACCGTTGCGATTTATGAGTAAAGCCGCAATTCGCGGTGCCGAAAACTATCGTTTCTTCGCCGATCTGGTGCTAAATGCTCGCGATGGTCTTTCTTTGCCAGCGCAGCAGCACATGAACTATAGCTTGCGCCAGCCAATTGGCCCGGTTGGGATTATCACTCCCTGGAATACTCCATTCATGCTATCAACCTGGAAGATCGCTCCAGCGTTAGCTGCGGGTTGTACAATAGTGCATAAACCGGCGGAATGGTCACCTTGTACAGCGGCCATGTTAGTGAAGATCATGCATGAGGCAGGGTTACCAGCAGGAGTTGTAAACACAGTACAGGGTGCTGGTGAAACTGCAGGTAAAGCATTAACAGAGCACAAAGCCATTAAAGCCATCGCATTTGTCGGCGAATCGCGAACCGGCAGTGAGATTATGAAACAGGGGGCTGATAGTTTAAAGCGTGTTCATTTCGAACTTGGCGGTAAGAACCCTGTTATCGTTTTCGATGATGCAGATTTGGATCGTGCCTTAGATGCAGTTGTATTTATGATTTACAGCCTTAATGGCGAACGCTGCACATCTTCCAGTCGTTTGCTTATTCAAAAATCTATTTCTGCGGAATTTGTTGAAAAAGTTAAGGCGCGAGTAGCGGTATTAAATGTTGGTCATCCATTGAATCCTGCTACGGAAGTAGGCCCTCTTATCCATGAACAGCACCGCGAAAAAGTTGCTTCTTATTTTGATATTGCAAAAGAAGACGGTGCGACGATTGCCATCGGTGGCAACAAGAGTGATGTGGACGGAAAAGGATGCTACGTAGAGCCAACACTTTTTACGAATGCAAGTAACTCGATGCGTATAGCACAGGAAGAAATTTTCGGTCCGGTTCTTACCGTGATTGAATTCGAGGATGAGGCAGAAGCTGTTGAGATCGCAAATGGTGTGCGCTATGGCCTGGCAGCCTATATATGGACTGGTGATTCCGGACGTAG
>ENA-UPTF01000438-UPTF01000438.1-marine-metagenome-genome-assembly--contig:-NODE-438-length-29739-cov-3.515474_pt1 | contig 29739 bp, 28 predicted proteins | sample MGYA00238166_ERZ767019 | MGnify/ENA primary metagenome ERZ767019 (study PRJEB28930, sample SAMN06266391) | marine metagenome | isolation source: Sea water from 250 m depth | place: Atlantic Ocean | study... | reverse complement strand
CAAGTCCAGTGCATGGCGCATCGACCAGGACCGCGTCTACGGATCCACCACGAAACGGAGCGCGAGACCCGTCACTTATGACGACAGCAATTCCTGGTCGGAAGCGGTCAATGTTTACTTGAAGGCCCTGCGCCCGCGATGCATCTATTTCATTCGCAAAAAGAGATGACCATTGGCAGCCCGCCGCGGTCGTTTTTCCCCCGGGAGCCGCGCATAGATCGACAATGCAGCCTCCGCCAGGTGACGCAGCGTCCACTTCGTCACTTACCCACCTGGACGCCTGTCCTTGTATGTAGCCATCGGGTCGAGGCGTCGGCCGTTCCGGCGTGTTCATTGCGATAAGCGAAGCTTTTCCATCTTGGCCCCAAGTGTCGATGAAAAGGTCCCATATCCAATCCGGGTAGCTATGCCGAGTGGCTTCATTTGGCCATTGAGGGTCGACGGTCGAGACCTTGCGTAACACAGCGTTAACCAGTCCGCTCGCTCGTCGCGGAGTCACCGCGACGGTGTCATTGACCGCGGCATGAGGCGGAGTTCCGAGGTTGAGCAACTGATGCGTCCCCATACGCAGAGCGGCTCGAACATCGGAGTCGAGTTTCCTCTGGAGAAAAGGTTCTAAGACGTGGTCGATCGCTCGACGCATGCGGGTCGTTCCCTGCACTAATTCAGTCACGAACCCGCGATCTCGTTCACTTAATTCGCCTCCCGAAGAAGCTAAGAACGATGCGAGTGTGTCGTTTGCTCGAGCACCTTCTTCAATCTCGGTTAACGCCTGAAGGGCAACCCGACGGCTCGTAAATTTCTTCACGTTCCTAGCCGCGCATCGGGTTCGAGTCGAGCGCCATTGATCCATTCGTTCGCACTCATCCGGGACTTTCCTTCGACCTGAACCACCAGCAGCTGCAACAGGCCCTCTCCCGTTCCTACGTGGTCTCTAAATAATTTGCCGGGCTCGGCTGTCCCGTCGACTGGGCGCGCATCGTAAACCTTGAGGACGGTGGAGTCGTTAGTAGTCCAAGCTCCACCCAGGCGAACAACTCGGCCGAGTTCTTCAGCGCTCCGAGCCCAGTTGAGCTGTAAATCCGTTCTGTGGATCTTCTTTGCAACCCTTACTTCTCCTTGCTGGGGAACCGGGTCGCGGAGGCCTCCTTGTAAAGCAGCTACAAGCTCGATGGCCCCCAGTTCGGCTAGCTCGTCACGTAGATCCGCTGCAGTAGCGGTCGGTTTTATATCGATAGCACGTCGGCGATACAGAGGGCCTGCGTCAAGCTCAGCTTCGACCCCCATGATAGAAACACCCGTTTTGTCATCCCCTGCGAGCAGCGCTCGCTCTACCGGCGCGGCTCCCCGCCATCGGGGCAACAACGAGAAATGGATGTTGATCATGGGGAGTTGCGAGAGCACGGTGGTGTCAATCAACCTGCCGTATGCCACCACCACGCCGCAGTCTGCTTTTACCGTTAACGCGTCAGATGTTTCCTCGGATACTGGTATCCCGAATTCGAGAGCCGCTTGTTTCACCGGAGTCGGAGATGGCGCCGATCGGCGACTTCGTCGGCGGTCCGGCATTGAAATAACCAAGGGAACTTCGAAGCCTGCTTTTACTAATGCGGTCAGAGTGGGTACCGCAGCTGCAGGACTTCCCAGAAAGACGACCGAGCGCGGGTGTTCGGGAGGGGCGGGCAGCCGCGTCGTCACGATAACGAAAGCCCACCGGACCCAGAGTCTTCGGGGTCCCCGAGTGACTGAATTTCGCGCCATCGACGAAGAGCAGCTTTGCGCTGCTTTCGATCCAAATGGTCCAATAACAGGACTCCATCGAGGTGGTCGAGTTCGTGTTGAAATAATCGCGCCAACAACTCGTCAGCTTCGACGGAAACTTCATTGCCTTCTAAGTCGCGACCCACCAAATGAACTTGCTTAGGTCGAATGATTTCGAATGACAACCCGGGTACCGAGAGACATCCCTCTTCAAACACCCATTCACCGTCTGAGTCAAAAATCTCGGGGTTGACGACGGTTTGCGGTCCCTCACCGATGTCATACACGAAGAGACGCTTTTGGATTCCTACCTGCGGAGCAGCAAGGCCGATTCCTTCCGCTTCGTACATCACCGGCACCATGTCTTCAACCATTCGCACCACGCGACCATCAATATCTTCAACCGGGGTCGCCTCTTGACGAAGGACCGGGTCCCCTAGCACACGGATTCGGTAACTCATGATGGTCCAGCGTATCGGGGTCAGCCGATCAGGCTCTCAGTGGATCAATCTCAATGCGCAATCTGCCTGGCGGACGATCGACCGACTTCAGTGCAGCAACCAAGTCTTCACGTTCGTCACTTCTGATACGCCACCGGTCGCTCGTTGGTCCCGTGATTTCGAGTCCCGCCGGGGTTCCTATCCGTCGAACAAATTCCGTTGCCGCTGTGCCTGAGATGATTGCCCAATGGGCTTCAGGCGGTTGACGCAATTCACGACGTACGCCCAGTTCTGTGCGCGCCAGGGAACTGGGATCAGCGCTTAGAGCTGCTTCTAGCACTGGGTGTTGCGGGATGCGGGTCTGGATAAGAACTCTCCCCCCGTCTTCGCGTCGGCCCACCACCCGAGAAGCCTGGACAAGCAGTGACATGGCTTGTTCCGCCGCCCGGTATCGGGGCGCTAGTAGCTCTTGATCAAAGTCAAGGAAGACGACGACGTCTGCTCGTTCGACTCTATGCAGTACAGCTTCCGTGCCTACGTATAGTTCCACTTCTGGGTCTATGGCCTCAGTGTCGGAGGTGACTTCACCAACCGGCCGGCGTGCTATCCGTTCCAGTTCTTCTGCAACACCCGTGACTCCGAGTTTGACTCGCCGAAATTTTGTTGACGAACAAGATTGACAGACAGCGGGTCTGTCATCGCCGTCGATTGGGTGCACAAGCCGTTTTCCGTCCAAACCTAAGGGTCGACCGGTGACTTCTGAACGGGCGAGCTCGCCACACTGCGCACAATATGCGAACCGAGCTCGACCTTTTCGGTTGAGAACACAGACAACGTTGCGTTTATGCCTCAGTTGTCGGGACAACGTGTCTGAACACCAGGCCCCAGCCAAGGGCGGCTCATCTCGAAGGTCCACCACATCGAAAACGGACCAACCGGCTCGTTCTGCGGCGCGGTCAGGTGTAAGCAATGGAGCCCCGCAAGTTAACGCTTCAAGCGATGGCGTAGGCGACGCAATGACCCAAGTAGCGCCGTCCCGTTTCGCTCGTTCAAGTACAACGTCTCTTGCGTGCCACGTTGGAGCAGACTGCTGTTGATAAGACTCGTCGTGTTCGTCGAGAACTAGGACTGCGTCAAGGTCGTCGATGGGAGCCCAGGCCGCCGATCTTGCACCGATAGTTACCGCTCCTGCAGCTGCCGCTTCCCAGTCCCGCGGGAATACTGCTACTTCGATACCCGCTCTTCTCAGCGCAACGGCAAGCCTCTGCGCCCGAGCGAGAGTCGGGGTGAGGATCAAAGCTCGTCCATAGGAAGCCGCAGCGACCGCAAATACAAAATCGTCGCTGTTGGGCGGAGTACGAACTACAGCACCTCGGCGACGAAAAGCTTCTTCGGCGAGCCTCTCGCTCGGTGAGACGACATGCCGGCCACGTTTAGGCTCGGGAATTGACGACACGACACGGTCGTGGGTGGCTGTTCGTAGGAAATGCACACGGCTACCCATCCACTGTCTGCAGGCCCAAGCCGCCAAGTCGACTAGCGCTGCTGGCGGACCGCAACTACTTACCTTAGTTATTTCACGCAGGTCGACCCCTGGCGGCGGATCTACGTCAACTGCTGTTATCCAGCCACGTATTCGACGACCCCGTAAATCCACTCTCACAATCGTTCCAACCTGGATCGGAGGGCAACGTGGGGTATCTGTGAGCCTGTCCGGCAAAAGATAGTCAAAATCTCTATCTAAAGCGGGCTCATCTGGGAGGACTCGAACTACCCGGGACACAACGAAAGTCTGCTCGAAGGGTGGGACGTCAGGGGCTTCGACGCAGATCTATAAACCGAGTGCTGAACGTAGGTCGTCGACGCGGTCGGTTCGTTCCCAGGTGAAGAAGTCATCAGATGCATCACGACCAAAGTGACCGTAGGACGCTGTGGGTTGGAAGATGGGTCGTCGAAGATCAAGGTCTCGGACAATGGCTGCTGGCCTCAGGTCGAATACTTCGTTAATCGCCCCGCTGATCCGGTCGCGATCCACCTTCTCGGTTCCGAACGTTTCCACTAAAACCGAGACAGGACGGGCGACACCGATGGCGTAGGCAACTTGGACTTCGCAACGATCTGCGGCGCCCGCGGCGACTAAATTTTTTGCCACCCAACGCGTCGCGTAAGCCGCGGACCGATCGACTTTGGATGGATCTTTCCCTGAGAAGGCCCCTCCGCCGTGTCGGGCGTATCCCCCATAAGTATCCACAATTATTTTTCGACCTGTAAGACCGCAATCACCCACAGGTCCACCCACAACAAAGTTTCCTGTGGGGTTTACGAATACTTCGAAATCATCATCGGCAAATTCTGCGGGTACCGCAGGGCGAATGACGTGCTCGATCAAATCGGGCCGAATCATGTCATCACGATCTATGCCTGGGTTGTGTTGCGTTGAAACAAGGACCGTCTTCAAACTGATTGGCCGACCATCCTCGTAATCGAACGAAACCTGAGTTTTGCCGTCTGGGCGTAGGTACGGAACCTGACCCGATTTGCGGGCCTCGGTGAGTTGTTCCGCCATTCGGTGGGCCACATGAATCGGAAGGGGCATTAAAGCTTCGGTTTCGCGACACGCGTAGCCGAACATCATCCCCTGGTCTCCAGCTCCTTGACGATCTAATACGTCCTCCTCGTCTGCCCGGCCACTTCTTACCTCTTCGGAGTCTGTTATACCTTGAGCGATATCTGGAGACTGCTCGTCAAGGGTCACCATGACCCCGCACGTGCTGCCGTTGAAATCCAATGAGTCTCGGTCATAGCCGATGCTGTTAATGGTTTCTCGCACAACCTTGGGAATATCGACGAAGCCACTGGTAGTGATTTCTCCAGCCACCACCACAAGACCAGTAGTAACCATGGTTTCGCAAGCAACTCGACTCGCCGAGTCTTGCTCAAGCATGGAATCTAGAATTGCGTCAGAAATTTGGTCGGCCATTTTGTCGGGATGACCTTCGGTCACCGACTCCGAAGTGAAAGTCCATCGACTCACGCCATCTCTCCTGGTTACTCGACAGAACGGCTTAAGGGTAGGCGACAAAGAGCACCGGTAGGTATCTCACTTCATCTAACAAGTATTTCACCGACCGTGTTCAGCACTTCTTCAGCAATTTGCCGTTTAGATCTAAGCGATACATGACGTTGACATCCGTCAGCACCAAGTATCGTCACTTCATTTGTGTCATACGCAAAACCAACTTCGGCCACCGACACATCATTTGCCACGATGATGTCAACATTCTTTTTTTTCAGTTTGCTCTGGGCATGGGCTACTAAGTCCTCCGTCTCCGCAGCAAACCCAACGATGACTTGGCCTGGCCTTTTCGACGCTCCCAACTCCGCGAGAATGTCCGGAGTTGGTTCCAGCTTCAATTTCGGTGTCCCGTCAGCCTTTTTCATCTTGGACTCTGGTGGGTCTACTGGTCGAAAGTCGGCGACGGCGGCTGCCATCACGATGACGTCAGCATCGGATCGCTCCAGCACAGCCGCACGCATTTGAGCGGCCGACTCCACGTAAATAACTTCGATTCCGTTGGGGGCAGTTGTTTCTACGGTTGATATCAACGTGACGTCGGCGCCTCGGGCCTGAGCCTCTTCAGCCACCGCGTAACCCTGCTTTCCTGTAGAACGATTGCCGACATATCGCACCGGATCGATCGCCTCTCGGGTACCTCCCGCGGTTACGACGACTGTGTGACCTTGAAGATCGCCGCCAGACAGGATCGCGTCGATAGTCTCAAAAATTGCTTCAGGTTCCGCAAGGCGGCCAGCTCCCAAATCGCCTCCTGCGAGGCGTCCCTCAACCGGAGAAACGATATGCACGCCTCTAGCTTCGAGGAGTGTCAAATTGTCTTGTACGGCCGGGTGCTCCCACATCTCAGTGTGCATCGCGGGGCAAACCACAACTGGGGCTCTAGTAGCGATAAGAGTTGCCGTAAGGAGATCATTCGATATGCCATTGGCGTAGCTACCGATGCTTCGTGCGGTAGCCGGGGCCACAACTATGAGATCGGCAGTTTGTCCGAGCGTTGTGTGCGGAATGGGGTCAGGATCGTCGAAAATCGATGTTCGGGTCAGTTCAGACGCCAACGCGTCGAAGGTGGCTCGACCAACAAATCTCTGAGCGCTCTCAGTCAAGACTGGGATCACATGCGCACCTGCATCGACAAGCATCCGACAGAGAAGGACCGCCTTATAGGCGGCAATCCCCCCGGTTACCCCGAGGACGATGCGGCGATTGGCCAGCATCGGTTAAACCTCTTCCTACTCTTCGTCGGGCACAGCCTCAAGCGCAGCTGCATCAGCTTCCGCCTGAGCTAACGCCTCGGCTTCGAGGCGAGCCCGCTCCTCCGGATCAAAGCGTTCGTAGCCAATCTTGTCTGCATGAATTTCCTCGAACGCCATTGACAACGATTTTCGCGCTGTACTCGTTACCTGCGGAGGTACTTCGCTTCCACCGCCTTCACCTAATCCAAGGTCGTAAGAGTTAAGTTGACGAGACCGCTTCGCGGCCAAACTCACGAGCGTGAACTTCGAATCCACCTTCTCCAGCAGAACCTCGAGACCGGGGGTAACCATGGTGTCTTGCTCATCAGACATCTGTTCTACCTCTGCAACATCAAAGCGATCCGAACGGACTCACTATGTTACCAGCGGCCTATCGAAGTCGAACAGCGCTGGTTCACGACACAGCCCTCGGCACTACGAGCGTTGACGCCGAACTTCACCCAAGAAGGACTCGACGACGTCGACCGCTGCGTCCAGTTCGGCGTTAAGGACCACCAGATCCGCTAACTCTCGTCCGGCCGCTTCTTCCGCATCGGAGGTCGCTAGACGCTGGGCTATGTGGTCCTCTTCGTCTCCTCTGATCCGCATCCGGTTCGCTTGTTCGGAACGACTTGGGGGCAAAACGAGAACCACGACAGCTGCTGGTTCGCGCAACCTGACGGCCACAGCTCCCTGCACATCGATCTCAAGGAGTAAGTCACTGCCTTCAGGAACCGATGGAGTCGGTGTTCCATATCGGTGTTCGAAGAAGGTTGCCCACTCAAAAAAGCCATCTTTCGCGATTCGGGCCTCAAACTCTTCTTCTGTTACATAGACATACGCGTCATCGGCTTCTCCTGCCCTTTGGCCGCGAGTCGTCCACGACCGGCTCAGATGGAGACTGGCGTCTCGTGACACCAACTCCGCGACGATCGTCCCTTTCCCGACCCCACCAGCGCCGCATACGACGAACACGATTGGGTCACTGTTTTGGGTCACTGCGCTGCACCCTCACATATCACTAACGGAATTCAACCCGCAAAGAACGCGCTGAGTTGACTCCTCTGATTCTCACCCAAGCCTCGCAGTCGACGGCTCTCAGCTATGCCGACTTCATTCATTAGCCGCCGCGCCTTCACTTTTCCAAGTCGCGGCATGGACTCCAGCGCCGTGAGCGTCTTCATCTTTCCAACCAGTTCGTCCTCGTCAGCTAGGTCAAGTAACTCATCGAATGACACTAATCCCAGTTTGAGTCGGTCCTTGGTCTCCGCTCTTACCCGACGTGCTACTGCCGCTTTTTCGAGAGCTGCTTCGCGTTGTTGCGGTGAAAGGTGAGGCGGGTTAGGCATGGCGGCCGAGTCTAACGGCGGAGCGAGACGCGCAAGCCCTTCCTTAGATTGCTTGAGTCACTTCGCCGGTAATCTCGGCTGCCGCGCCTTCCGGATCTTCTGAACTTGTGACCGCTCTTCCTATGACGAGAAGCCCTGCTCCTCGCCTAATGGCTTGGGTGGGGGTGGCTGGTCGCCCTTGATCGTGAGCCGCAACTCCGGCTGGTCGAATGCCCGGGACAACGGACAATAGTTCAGGTGCAAGCCTCGATACTTCTACTAACTCGCTGGATGCACACACAACACCTCCGCATTGAGCGTCAACTGCGAAACCCAGTCTTTCCTCGAAAAGACCGACAGATGCGTCGACTTCAGATGTCAGGATCGTCACCGCGAGAACCATCGGAGCAGTTAATCCTGCTGCAGAAGCTCCTTCATTTAATCCATCGACGGCTGCGGACAACATCTGTAGTCCACCCGATGCGTGGACTGTTACATAGGAGACGCCGAGGCTCCCCAGAACACGTGCTGTCTTTCCAACAGTGGTCGGAATGTCATGCAACTTCAGATCAAGAAAGACGTCGTAACCCTGATCGACAAATATTCCTACCGCTTCAGGTCCCGAAGCCGAAAATAACTCCAGTCCAACTTTCGCCACTGAGAACCAAGGCAACATTCGTCTGCCAAGTCGCCCTGCTTCAACTAGGTCATCGACGTCTAATGCGAGGGCTAAGCGTAAACGCGCCTCCTCGGAGACGTTATAAGTGTCCATGAGCTGCTCCAGTAAGCGAGCGAACAGAGATGAGATTGCGTCGCCGACACCAACGATCTAGGTCGCGAAGAATCCGCTTCGACGCCTTTGGGTCTGCAAAATGGGCGGTCCCAACCTGAATGGCCGTCGCTCCCGCGCTCATGAATTCCACCGCGTGTTCAGCGGCGGCCACACCTCCAACCCCTACGATCGGAACGGGTCCTAAAGCTGCGTAAACGTCGAATACGGCTCGCACCGCTACCGGCCGTATCGCCGGTCCCGAGAGGCCTCCCCCGCCGCCGCCGAGAACAGGAAGATGTGAGTCAGTATCTATGACCATGCCGAAGACTGTGTTGGTGAGTGTTAAGGCCTCTGCCCCTCCATCAAGAGCAGCTCGCGCTATTGGAACGATGTCGGTGACGTTGGGGCTCAGCTTCGCCCACAGCGGCAAACCCGCAACTGATGAAGCCTCAATAGCCGCTTGGCATGTGTCTGGCGAGTGGGAGAACATGTCGCCACTCTTCTCTAAGTTTGGACAACTTACGTTCACCTCGACCGCAGCTATTCCACTCAATCCAGAAAGCCGATGTGCGGCTTCTCTGTATTCTGAGATGCTTCTACCCCAGATACTTACGACGACCCGGGCTCCATTTTCGATGAGCCCGGGTAGATGATTTTCTATCCAATCATCGAGACCCGGGTTTTGGAGACCAACCGAATTAATCATTCCGGCCGCAGTGCCGTGAACCCGCGGCGCTGGGTTTCCAGACCAAGGTTTCGCTGAAAGTGATTTGACTACTACAGCACCGAGGTCGGATAGATCAAAATATTCGGAAAGCTCCGCTCCGTGGCCAACGGTTCCCGATGCGGTCATAACTGGGTTTGGAAGAGTTACTGACCCGATTTGGACAGAGAGGTCCGTTGAAGTCATGTGATTGAGGCCTCGGGATTTAGGAACTCTTGAAGCGGTCGCACCGTCAGCGGATTAGACATCCACTCTCGTAATCCGACCGCAGCCGCGCGAGCCGCAGCCACCGTCGTCAGACACGGCACCTTGTGTGCAGTGGAAGCGATGCGGATGCGATAACCGTCGCTGCGCGGTCCGCGCCCTCTCGGAGTATTGACTACCAATTTGACTCGGCCTGCTCCTATGAGTTCGACAGCGTCGACACCGGCGCTAATCTCGCGACCTTCCTCGCTTAGTTTCGCAACGACCGTTTCGACGCTTACGCCGCGGCCCTCCAAGAATTCTGCCGTTCCCGCGGTTGCGGCTATGTCGAAGCCAAGTTCCAGAAACCCTTTCGCAGCTTCAAGCCCTTGTTCTTTGTCTCGGTCCGCTAGCGAGAAAAAAATCATTCCAGCAAGCGGCAGTCCTTCGCCTGCTGCTATTTGGCTCTTGGCAAAGGCCAGCCCGAAGGTGCGATCAATTCCCATGACCTCTCCGGTTGAACGCATCTCGGGGCCGAGAACAGTGTCTACATCAGGAAAGCGTTGGAACGGAAGTACGGCCTCTTTGACTGCGACATGCCCATCACGAATGGCTTCCGGCAATGCGCCTGAGGCCCTTAATTCTTGGAGGGTCTCACCGGTCATGACCCGAGCGGCAACTTTGGCCAGCTGTACCCCAGTGGCTTTCGCGACAAATGGGACAGTCCGAGAGGCTCGCGGATTGGCTTCGATAACAAATACTTGTCCTTGCCTGACTGCAAACTGGACATTTAACAGACCAATCACGTCAAGACGGTCAGCAATGCGTTTCGTGTAGTCGACGATTACCTCTTGCGTTTCGAGCGAAAGGTTCGGGGGAGGAATTGCGCAAGCACTGTCACCGGAGTGCACGCCGGCCTCTTCGACGTGTTCCAGAATTCCGCCGAGGACAAACTCCCCGCTGTGGTCTCGAATCGAATCAACGTCTACTTCGATTGCGTCTTCCAAAAAGCGATCGACAAGCACCGGGCGATCGGAAGAAAGGCCTCCCTCGCGCCCAAGGCCACTAAAAGCGGCGAGTTCTGTCATAGCGGTTTGTAATTCGTCGAGGTCGTAGACGATCGTCATTGCCCGCCCGCCCAAGACGTAACTTGGTCGCACCAACGCCGGGAACCCAATTCGTTTACATATGGCGGACGCTTCGTTAAATGTTGTGGCTGTTCCTCCTGGCGGCTGAGGGATTTCTAATTGGGCGCATAGGGCGTTCCAACGTTCGCGATCCTCAGCTAAGTCGATGGAGTCCGGCGAAGTCCCACTGACTAGCCCCTGGGGCAAAGCCGACGCCAGCTTTAGTGGGGTTTGACCTCCGAGACTGACGATAATTCCCTCTGGAGCTTCTGCATCAACGATGTTGAGGACATCTTCGAGGGTCAGGGGTTCGAAGTAGAGGCGATCAGAAGTGTCGTAGTCCGTTGAGACAGTCTCAGGGTTGCAATTAACCATGACAGTCTCATAGCCGGCGTCACCGAGTGCAAAGCTTGCGTGCACGCAGCAATAGTCGAATTCAATTCCTTGCCCAATCCGATTGGGACCTGATCCAAGAATCACGATACGAGGTCGAGTACCTGGACGGATTTCGTCTTCGTCTTCGTAGGTCGAATAGTGGTACGGAGTGAGAGCGTCGAATTCAGCGGCGCAGGTGTCGACAGTCTTGAATGTTGTTCGGATTCCCTTATCCAGGCGTAATGCCCGGACGTGCATTTCGTCGATGCCGAGCAAATACCCCAGTTGAGCGTCCGAAAAGCCCAATTGTTTCGCCCGCCTCCATTCTGATTTGGTTAGCTCGGCTATCGAAGACTGCTCCAGATGAATCCGTTCGTCGACGATCATGAGCATTTGGTCTAAAAACCAGTGATCAATTTCGCATGCGTCATGAATTTCGTCGAGTGACACCTGTCGCCGCATTAGCTCTGCTATCTGAAACATACGATCAGGCGTCGGAATACATATAGCTGCTAGCAAGTCTTTCGAATCTTGGCTGACATAATGGGCTTCCGCCGAGTCGGCATTCAATCCAGCTCGGCCTTGCTCTAACGATCGAATCCCTTTTTGTAGGCTTTCGGGGAAAGTTCTGCCGATCGACATAGCTTCACCTACCGATTGCATTTGTGGGCCGAGTACTCCCGAAGCGCCCGGGAGCTTTTCGAAGGCCCACCGTGGAATTTTCGTAACTACGTAGTCGATGCTCGGTTCGAAGCTAGCTGGAGTTTTTTTGGTGATGTCGTTTGTAATCTCATCAAGGCGGTACCCGACCGCTAGTCGCGCCGCTATTTTCGCAATTGGGAACCCGGTTGCTTTCGAAGCCAACGCCGAGCTCCTACTAACGCGAGGGTTCATCTCAATGATGATCTGTTCCCCCGATTCGGGGTGAACCGCAAACTGCACATTGGAACCGCCAGTCTCTACCCCAACTCGGCGAACGCACGCGAAGGCCGAATTTCGCATCTGTTGGTACTCGACGTCAGAGAGAGTTTGTGCCGGGGCAACGGTAATGGAATCACCTGTATGTACGCCCATGGCGTCAACATTTTCGATCGAACAGATCACTACACAGTTGTCGGCATGATCTCTCATTACCTCGAGTTCGTATTCTTTCCAGCCTTTGATTGATTGTTCGATCAGAATTTCCGATATGGGGCTGGCGTCTAGCCCTCGGGTTGCCACCTTTTTGAATTCTTCTAAATCATGGGCAAAGGCGGTCCCTTTCCCGCCCAAGATGTAGGCCGGGCGGATGATCACCGGTAAACCGACGTCGTCGATTACGGCTATCGCTTCCTCCACGGTGTGAGCAATCCCAGATCGCGCACACCGCAATCCGATTTCTTCCATCGCCCGGCGAAAAAGGTCTCTGTCTTCGGCTGTGGCAATGGCCTCACCGCTAGCTCCGATCATTTCGACTCCGTACTGGTCTAGAACGCCAGTTTCGAGAAGTTCGGTGGCGAGGTTCAGAGCGGTCTGACCGCCCAAAGTCGGCAAAAGGGCGTCTGGTCTTTCCCGTTTGATAATGGCGGTGAGAACATCCACCTCAAGTGGTTCGATGTAGGTCGCATCTGCGAACTCTGGGTCGGTCATGATGGTGGCGGGGTTAGAGTTCGCGAGGATGACCCGATATCCCTCATCGCGTAACACTCGACAGGCTTGGGTCCCCGAATAGTCGAACTCACAGGCCTGACCGATGACAATCGGTCCCGAACCAATGATAAGGATGCTCTCGATATCGTCCCGGCGGGGCATCAGGTGGTCTTTCGATGGAACGAAGTCATTAGGTCCGAGAATTGGCCGAACAAGTAGCGGGAGTCATGCGGTCCCGGGCTGGCTTCAGGGTGGTATTGCACGCTGAAGGCCGGGACGTCATCGCATCGCAAGCCTTCTAGGGCGCCATCGTTCAAACAAATGTGAGTTTCCGTTACTTCTGGTACAGACCCCGACTCGATCGCGAAATTATGGTTCTGGCTTGTGATTTCGATCCGGCCGTTGTCCATGTTTCGAACTGGGATATTGCCGCCGTGGTGGCCGAACTTCATTTTGTACGATTGGCCGCCGAGCGCGAGCGAAAGGACTTGGTGCCCTAGACATATCCCAAATATGGGAACGTGCCCAAGAAAATCGCCCAGGGCATCGATCACTTGTCCAGCCATCATGGGATCACCGGGGCCATTGGAAAGGAAGATGCCGTCGGGTTCGAGCGATAGCGCTCGGTCGCTGGTGGTGTTGGCGGGCACTACATGGACGGTGGCGAATGAAGCCAGCTGCTCGACGATGGAACGTTTAATCCCTAGGTCGTATGCAACTATTCGATGAGGGCCATCGCCAAATGAGTAAGCCTCAGAGGTCGTTACTTTGCTGACAAGATCCACGCCGGCGGTGCCGGGTTCAGATTTGGCTGCCGATGCGAGGGATTCTTCAGCAGAGGACCCGAAGGCGCCGGGCATGGCTCCATTTTCGCGCACGTGTCGCGTGAGGCGACGAGTGTCAATTCCAGAAATTCCGGGAACGCCTTCTTGGCGAAGGTAATTATCCAGATCATCTTCGCTACGCCAATTCGAGCGGCGTCGAGTCAGCTCGCGGACTATGACACCTTTACAGAAAGGGCGGCGGGCCTCTGCGTCGGAACTAGAAACGCCATAGTTCCCAATGTGTGGATATGTGAAGTTGATGATTTGTCCGGCGTACGACGGGTCGCTTATTACTTCTTGGTAGCCGCTAAGAACAGTATTGAAGACGACTTCTCCAGAAGTGACTTCGACTTCGGCCCCAATCAATTCGCCTTCGAAGACGGTGCCATCTGCGAGAACGAGCGCTCCCTCACGAATCCGACTCACCTAATCACCTCACCGTTCGAGACCGGACGTGCCGTCGTGGCCGCGGTAATGCCAAATCGAAATTGTCAATCAATCTCAACTCCTGAGCCAAGAAGGCGGAATAGAACAGCCATTCGCACTGGCACGCCATTTGTGACTTGTTGTTTGATCAAAACATTTTTTCGGTTATCGAGCACTGTTTCGGCTATTTCGATTCCGCGATTGACGGGTCCTGGGTGCATGATCACCACTTCGTCCCGTAGGTCGGTTGCTCGGGCTTCCGTCATTCCGTATGTCTGGACGTATTCGTCGACTGAAGGGACCAGCCCTTCTTCCATTCGTTCGTTCTGGATTCTTAATAAGCCGACCGCGTCAAACGTGGGAAGTACAGAATCGAGGTCTTCGCAAATTTGAACAGGCCAGTCTTTGAGGTTGGGCGGTTGCAGGGACTTGGGCGCTACTACGGTGACGGTTGCGCCCAAGCGGGCGTAGATGTGCACATCTGTTCGTGCTACGCGGCTGTGTTTAACGTCACCGACGATGCCTATATGAATCCCTGATAACGACGCATCTGACCCGGCAATCCCATGAAAATGCTGGCAGAGCGTGTACGCGTCGAGCAGTCCTTGAGTCGGATGGGCGTTGGATCCATCCCCGGCATTAATGACTGATGGGGCTTCTCCTACACCATCGGCAATTTCTCTGGGCAGGCCGCTTGAGTGATGTCGAATAATGAGGGCATCAACCCCGAGGGCGTGGATTGTCTCGACCGTGTCTAGGATCGATTCGCCTTTCGAGAGAGATGAAGTGTGGGTTGGAAATTCGAGGACATCTGCCGAAAGTCTGTTTGCCGCGAGGTCAAAGGACATGCGAGTCCGGGTGGAGTCCTCAAAGAAAAGCATCGCGATCGTTCGTCCTCGTAAGGCAGGAACTTTGGGGATCGGTCGTTGTGAGACTTCAACAAAGCGGTCCGTGAGATAAAGCAACTCTTGAATTTCATCGGTTTCAAGATCCTTGAGATCGATTAGGTGGTTACTCATTTGCGCATCTCTCCTAACAGAACTCCTTCGGGGTTGACGTCTACTACTTCGTCTCGGCGAGTGGGGAGGTTCTTTCCGACGAAATCTGGCCGGATGGGCAGTTCGCGGTGGCCTCGGTCAATGACGACTGCAAGTTGCACAGCGCGCGGACGGCCGAAGTCGGTTAGGGCGTCTAGGGCGGCGCGGATGGTCCGCCCCGTGAACAGGACATCGTCAACAAGGACAACGATCTTGGCTGAAAGGTCTACTGGGATGTCTGTCTCAGCTTCTGGCATGACAGGCCGAAGGCCGATGTCGTCGCGATACAGCGCTACGTCGAGCGTCCCCATCGGTACGTCTATTCCATCGATTTGGAAGAGAGTGCGTGCTATGAGTCGTGCGATTTCCACACCGCCGGTCTGCAGTGCGACGAGCACAACGTCTTCAAGACCCTGGTTGCGTTCAATTATTTCGTGGCTAATGCGGGTGAGAGCACGCTCTACTTGGGCCGCATCGAGAACGGTCGTTCGAGCAAAGAAAACGCCCCCGTAAGGGGGCGTCATACGGCGCTCGCGGTCGGCCACTCGATTTCCTTCCTGTCCGTTTGAGCCTCACTGGACTCAGTTCACGGTCAGGTGTGCATCCTAGTCGCGTTTTTGACTATTCCCATCACCACGCGTCGACCCTTATTGGAGACGTCGCGCCGCTGCACCCAAGACACCGTTGATGAACTTTCCGCTGTCCTCTGTAGCTCCGAATAGGATTCCCAGCTCGACTGCTTCGTTGATTATGACTGCTACTGGTACTTCGTTGCGCGTCAACTCGTGGACTCCCAGCCGAAGAATCCAAAGGTCCAACATTCCAAGCCGATCAAGAGACCAGCCAGGATCGAGAAGGGAGTCAATTTCAGCGTCGAGCTGTTCAACGCTGTTCGTCACACCCACCACGAGGTCAATAGCAAACGGGTCTAATTTAACAACCTGTTCCGCGAGGACCTGCATGGTGGGCGCTGCTCGGAGTTCGGCTTCGTATAGCACCTCGATTGCTCGCTCGCGCGCTTCTCTTCGTTGTGCAGCAGGTTTGGGAGCGAACGGATCTTTGGTCACTCGTTAGCTCTCTCGATGTATTCGCCGTTGCGCGTATCCACTTTTAGTCGTTCCCCAGTTTCGATGAACAGTGGGACTTGGACAACGACCCCTGTCTCCATTGTGGCTGCCTTCCGGGCGCCAGAAACCCTGTCTCCTTGGATACCAGGCTCAGTTTCGGTGACGGTAAGCACAACTGACGCCGGAAGCTCCGTACCCACAATTTCGGTGCCAAACATCTGCAGCACGGCTTCGTTGCCCTCTACGAGGTAGTCAGGTGTAGTTCCCAACTGGTTTCGGTCTACGGGTAGTTGTTCATAGGTTTCGTTGTCCATGAACACGAAGTCGCTGCCATCGGCGTATAGATATTGCATCTCGCGTTTATCGATGAGCGCTCGTTCCATCTTTTCGCCGGCACGAAAGGTTCTTTCGATGACTGCCCCGGTGCGCACATTCCGGAGGGTGGTTCGCACAAACGCCCCTCCCTTACCTGGCTTTACGTGTTGGAACTCAGATATTTGAAATAATCCGTCGTCAAGGTCAAGTGCCATTCCGTTCTTGAAGTCGGATGTGGAAATCGCCATGTGTTTTCTTTCGGGCTATTGAGCGTCGCCTTGGGGGCGAGCCGGTTAAACGATTGGATCCTTCGGTGCGGACGTGAGTCGGCGTGGGCCTGATGCCGCGATTAGCACTGTGTCCTCTACACGTACACCGCCTAAGCCGGGACGGTACACGCCCGGCTCTACGGTAACTACTTGGCCCTCTTGAAGAGTCGTCGCGCTACGGGAGTTGATCCAAGGCGCTTCGTGAATTTCGAGCCCGACCCCGTGCCCGGTGCCGTGCACGAAATACTCTGCTAAGCCGAGTTCGGCGAGGTGTGATCTGCATACGGCGTCAACTTCAGAGGCTACGACCCCTGGTTGAAGTGATTGGTATCCGAGTTCCTGCGCGTCGGTCACGCCCTTCAGCATGACCCATGATTGTTCGTCAGCGTCACCGATAGTAAATGTGCGAGTCATGTCCGAGTGGTAACCGTCGACCAGAGCACCAAAATCGAGTACTACCAGGTCTCCTGGGCTAATCACACGGTCGGATGGTTTCGCATGAGGTAGCGCACCGTTGGGTCCGCTGGCACAGATTGTGTCAAATGAGAGTCCTTCTGCGCCTGTGTTAAGCATGGCGTAGTCGAGTGCTCGGGCGAACTCGATTTCGGTTGGTTTGTTAGCCAAATCTGGCTGCAAATGTTTTAGGGCTCGATCCGCTATCGAAGCAGCTGCCTCAATCCGAGCGACTTCCGCTGGCTCTTTTATTCTTCGGAGATCTGAGATGATCCCGGGTGTCGAAACTACGTCGGGTCTAAGGCTCTCCCGAAGCTCCTCTGCTTCTAGCCAGCTGACGCGATCCGCTTCCAACGCTAATTTTTGTAGACCGTCTACGTGCCTGCCGATTAACGCCATCTGTTCTGAGGGTCCACCAATGACGATCTCTATTCCCGTTCCTTGCGCCTGCTTTTCCGCTTGTTCGGCGTATCTGCCATCGGTGAGCAAGTAGGTGGTCGAGTCGCTCACGAGAAGTCTTCCGGCGGAGCCGGTGAAACCGCTCAACCATCTCAGGCTGATGTGGTCAGACGTTAGGAAACTGTCAACTGCAAGATTTTGCATTGATGCCCGAAGGCGATCGAGTCGGTGGTCGTGTCTTATTTGCGGGAGGTCACGAATCATGCGCGGGTACTGCGTCGATGGCTATGTCTATGGCCTCGGGATAACCCGCGGCGCCTTTCCCAGAAACCGTTGCTACGGCCAGTGGCTCGACGACTGAAGTGTGTCGCCAAACTTCACGTTCTTTGGGTTCGGAAATGTGGAGTTCGACGATTGGACCCTCATACGCGGCGAGAGCGTCGTGCAGGGTCCAGGAATAGTGGGTGAGGGCGCCGGGGTTGATAACGATGGAGGCAACGCGGTGGCGGGCGGAATGGATTGCGTCGATGAGGTCGCCTTCATGGTTGCTCTGTAGGTGTTCTAGGTCGTATCCCTTTTGCTGAGCGCGGCCACGTGCTGCGGCCACGTGATCGTGGAGGGTGTCGGTTCCATAGATTTCAGGGTCCCGGTCGCCTAAAAGGTTCAGATTGGGTCCAGAGAGCAGAAGTATCACAGGTCGCGCCACATCAATAGGGTGCCAGACCTGAATGCGAATGACTGCCTCACATTCGCGTCAACACTTCTCTCAGCACTTTTTCTGGTACGTCGGGTACGACTTCCAGACCCTCAGCGCCATCAAGAACAAAAGTTAAGCCATCAACGGCTTTCTTATCTCGGGCAAACAGTTCAATGATTAGGTCTGCGTCGCATCCAGTGGGGAGTTTTCGAGGTAACCCGTAAACGTCGAGTACTCGACGGTGTTCGTCCAGTGTTGCTTGATCGATACGGCCCATTTGGTGAGCCACTGATGCCGCATACTCGATGCCAATCGCGACGGCTTCTCCGTGCCGAAGGTCAAATCGGCCTTCTATTTCTAGGGCATGCGCAAGGGTGTGCCCATAGTTAAGGAGCGCCCGACCCGCGCCTTCTCGTTCATCGCCGGCGACCACATCTGCCTTTATTTGGACGCAAGCAGCTATACGTTCGTCGAGAGGAAGGGAATCCAGTTGTTCTCCCCCCAAGAAGTGGTATTTAGCCAATTCACCCATACCCGAGCGGAACTCGCGAGGGGGAAGCGAGGAAAGTAAATCGATGTCGCATACCACTGCGTTCGGTTGCCAGAAGGCACCTACCAAGTTCTTACCTTCGTCTAGGTTGACTCCAGTTTTGCCACCTATCGCTGCATCGATCTGGCCCAGCAATGTTGTGGGGACATGGATTACTCGGACTCCTCGGTGATAGATCGCTGCTGCGAAGCCAGCGACATCGGTTACTACTCCGCCTCCGACTCCGATCACTAAATCTCGGCGAGTAAGCCCTTCACGTGCAAACTGCGAACACAACTCTTCGACGACAGCGAGGCTTTTCGCCTCTTCTCCATCGGGTATGAAGTGAATGCTGGGTGTAATTCCTATATCTAAAGAGGCCTCAATCCCTTCTTGTGTTACTAGCGCCACGCGCGACACGTCGTCAGGCAGCAACGAAGGCAGTTCATTTAGGGCAGCCGCCCCGACGATCACCGGGTAGCTACGGGAGCCGAGAGGTACCTCGATACGGATCACATATCGAAGAGTACCGACTTGATTGGGCTCAGCAGCTTGAAATAACCGCGATGTGCCGGATACGGCACCATCTTCCGATGGCAGCTGATTTGTTCAGCCGAATCTCAGTTCGCTTATCGCTGCGTACTCTACAAAGTAAGACCGACGGCTTCGGCCATTGCTCCGAGCGGCGGCTCATGTCCGGTCCACAACCGGAATTGTTCTCCTGCTTGGTGCAGGAGCATCGGCACTCCGTTAAGCGTCTTGAGTCCGCGGGCTTCTGCTTCGACTAGGAGCGCCGTTTTCTTGGGCTGATAGACAAGATCAATAACCGATTGACCTTTCTTGAGCAGGTCTACGTCGAAGGGAAGTGGGTCATCATTATTCATGCCTAGTGGGGTTGCGTTTACGACCAAATCGGCTTCGCGGATCGCGTCTTCTTGGACCACGGAACTCTCACCTCCGACGATCTCGACGAGTTCTTCAGCCGATCTGGCTGTGCGATTCAATATGCATGCCCGGCCGCCGTGGTCGGTCATGGCCAGCGCGATTGATCTTGCTGCACCTCCCGCTCCAACAATCACCATTGTGAGACCGTTTGGATCGATCTGTAGCTGAGAGTGCAAGGAGTTAACGAAGCCGACGCCGTCGGTGTTTTCGCCGATCAGCCGGTCACCGGCACGCGTGACGCAATTCACCGCTCCCAGTCTCGCGGCGGTAGCTGACAGATCGTCAACAGCGGCAGCGACGCTTTTTTTATGGGGCATCGTGACGGATAATCCTTCGATTCCCAGCGTCCTCATCGCTTCGACAGCCTGTTCGGCTTGTCCGTCAGCAACGGGGTAGGCAACGTAGCACCAGTCGAGTCCTAGGGCCGCGAAGCCGGCGTTATGGAGGCGAGGGCTTAATGAATGCCGCACCGGGTCGCCTATGACCGCGGCGACCCGGGTGTTTGCGTTGGGTGTCATCCGCACAAGCCTCGCTCTTGGCACTTGACCTTGTCGCGTTCGAATTCTTCACTACTGACGGAGAAATTGTGTCTTCCCTCTTCGTCAGCCAGAACGTAATACATCCACTGTCCAGGTAAGGGCGCCATTGCGGCCTCCAAAGAAGCCCTGCCGGCGGCTGAGATCGGGGTTGGTGGGAGCCCTTTTGTCAGCCGAGTGTTGTAGGGCGATTCGGTTTGTAAATCAGAAAGCGTTAATTGGGAGTTGCCGGTCACATAAACAATCGAGGCGTCAATTCCCAGAAACCAGTTTGCCGCAAGACGGTTGTGGATCACCCGTGAAATTTTGGCGCGTTCGCTACCGATTCGCGCCTCGCGTTCGATGAGGCTTGCGAGGACCACCGTTTCGTAGGCGCTCATTCCAACTGTTTGTGGGGCGGCGCCGTAACCTAACCTTGTTAAGACTTCGTCGAATCGGGACACCATCTGGTTCAGTAACTCTTCGGGTGTCGAGTCTGGGCCCAGGTAGTAAGTATCGGGAAATAGCAATCCCTCATAGGGCTCTATCGCCCCTTGGGGCATGGCAGATGGTGAGGGTGCGTAATTCGAGACGATGTGTTGCATCCGTAGTTCATCCTCAAATTCAGCGCCAGCAAAAGGCATGCCTTCGATTTCGTCAATCTGTCGGATGATTTGCCGGACGGTGAGACCTTCGGGGATAGTCACGCGGATCCGAGTGTTCTGTGGCACGTAACGTGGACCTTCTTGCAGCACGTTTAAGGCTTCCCAAACCGCTGAATTGGTGTGGAAGGTGTAATCGCCGGCTTGGAACAAAGGTGCGCCCTTGAGTCGCACGTACCACTCGTAGGCGCGGGCGTCAGGGATGACGTCATATCGTTCGAGGATCTTAGAGATTCCACTTGTGGTGACTCCCGCCGGCAACGTGAGGTTTATTGCGGCTCCCTGTTCTCCCGGCGGATCAAGTTGTGCTCTTCCCCATTGAACTGTTTGGATTATTCCCCAAACCGCGATCAGTACCAGAGCCAACAGGAAAAGGACTGCCGGTGTCGTTCCCTTGCCTTTTCGGACGAAGACCGTCTCGTACGCCACCCCCTCGCGGCCATCAGGGTTGAGATTTTTGACTCGCCGCTTGCGGGGTGGTGGAGGCTGAAATCCACGTAGAGGATTACCCGGGGGGCGATTCATTGACTGTCTAGCCAGGCTTGAAGCAATATCGCGGCCGCGACTTTGTCGACGACTTTTCGTTGGGCTCGAGCATTTAGATTTTGCTCTTTGAGTCTGTGTTCGGCTTCCACCGTGGTAAATCGTTCGTCATGCATTTCTACCGGGATGGGAAATAGGGCTTGTATCTGATCAGCTTCGTCGCGAGCCGCTTGAGCTGCCTTTCCTTCGGTCCCGTCAAGTGACAGCGGCAGTCCTACTATCAGCACCTCTGCCTCCACATCAGCGACGATAGCTGCGATGCGTCGGTGATCTTCGTCGCGGCTGTCGGTTCGGTGAAGGACCTCATACGGAGTGGCGATCTGTCCGGCGCTGTCCGATACCGCTACCCCGATGCGTCTTTCTCCGAGGTCGACTCCGACCGCTCTCATCTGAGGAATCAGTCTCCTTTAAGGCCCGCGGCGGTGCGAGCGAGGTCTAACGCTTCTTCAATCCCATCGACCTTTTTCCCTCCGGCAACTATCAACGGCGGGTCGCCTTTACGGCCGAAGCCGCCCTGAACTGCTTTTGCTGCCTCGTCGATCAGGTTGGACGCTTTAAGTTCGCCGTCAGGGGTGACAGCAGCTACAAGAGCTACTCCCCCTCCCTGGGGAGCGCCGGCGAGTACAACGGCTCGAATTTCAGGGCGGTCTCTGATTGCTGCTGCAAGGTCACGGAGTTCGTCGCGCTCTATTCCGTCGACGCGGGCAATCACCACCCCCTGTTCGGAGGCGGCGGCGAGGTCCGCCGCTCGGGCTCCGGCGGCAACTTGTTGTAGTGCCTTGACTTGGTTACGGAGCTCTTTCATTTCGTTGAGTCGACGCCGCAACGATTCGGCTATTTCCTCCGTAGACGCATTGAGCATGTCGCCGATTTCTGCCAGTGTCGTTTCGCTATTTTGGAGCCGCTCAACAGTTGCCAATCCTGTTATTGCTTCTATGCGTCGCAGGTTGGAACCGATGCTGCTTTCAGAAACGACGTGCAGATGCCCAATATCGCCAAGGGACGTGACGTGGGTGCCTCCACATAGCTCAAGTGAGTGCGGACCCGCTTCGAGCACTCGGACCATGTCGCCGTATTTATCTCCGAAAAACGCTATTGCGCCAACTTCTTGAGCATGTTCCATGGTGGTCTCGTAGTGACGACAACTGGCATTGGTCAAAAGTTCTGCATTTACAAGATCTTCGATTTCGGCAAGTTGGGATGCAGTGACAGCTTCAAAATGACTGAAGTCGAATCGCAGTCGGTCCTGAGCCACAAGTGAACCGGCTTGTTTGACGTGCTCACCTAAAACTTCGCGCAAGGCCCAATGAAGAATGTGTGTTCCGGTGTGGTTCCTTCTTATAGCGGATCTACGTTCATCGTCGATCTCAGCCACTGCTTCTGATCCCGCAGCAACATTGCCTTTGGCAATCCGACCTAAGTGACGGTGCAGTCCCGGAAGCGCGTATGTGCAGTCCTCTATCTCGACGACACCGCTGTCAGTTGTAATTGTTCCTACGTCCCCGATTTGTCCGCCACTTTCGGCGTAAAAGGGTGTCTTATCGAGGAACACTTCCACCTGCCCGTCGTCAAGTTCAATTACTGACAAAATTCTGGCGTTATCAACGCGAGCGGAGTCTCGAACGAAATCTGTCACATCGAATTGGTCGATGATTTCGCGGTGGATTTCACTTGCAGCCGATGGCCCCTCCGACCTCGCTGACCTTGCCCGTTCGCGTTGCACATTCATCGCTGCGTCGAAGCCTTCTCTATCTAGGGAGAGGTCTCGTTCCAGAAGGATTTCTTCTGTTACTTCGACTGGGAACCCAAAGGTGTCATGGAGTTGAAAGGCGACACTTCCAATCAGCGAATCTCCTGTGTTGAGATCGGCGACAGCTTCGTCAAGGATTTGCAAGCCTGTCGCGAGAGTGCGCCGGAATCGCTCTTCTTCGCGTCCGACTACGTCTCTTATAAAGTCCAGATTCTTGCGTAGATCCGGGTAGTGATCGCCCATTACGTCCGCCACAACTTCAACTAGCCGCGGCATGACGACGTCGTTCACTCCAAGGGTCCATGCATGGCGCACCGCGCGGCGGATTATTCGACGAAGGACATAACCGCGGTCTTCGTTGGATGGAAAGACCCCATCGCTGATTAAGAAGGCTGTGGCTCGCGCGTGGTCGGCAAAAATACGCATCGAAACATCTGCTTCAGAATTTTTGCCGTAGCCCACTCCTGTTATTCGCTCCGCTTCCACGAGCAACGGCGCAAACAGGTCTATATCCCAAGCCGAGGGCACACCCTGCAGCACCGCGAGGAGTCGTTCTAAGCCAGCTCCCGTGTCGATGCCAGTTTGAGGTAAGGGCGTTAGTTCGCCTGAACCGTCGTTGGAGAACTGCATGAAAACGAGGTTCCAAACTTCGATAAATCGGTCTTCGTCTCCTTCAGCGGGGCCGCCGTCTTTGCCATACTCAGGCCCCAGGTCGTAAAAAATTTCGCTGCATGGTCCGCATGGGCCGGTATCTCCTGCAGCCCACCAATTGTCTTTATCGAGGCGTTGGATTCGCTCAGCGGGAAGACCCACCGATTTCCGCCATATTTCTTCGGCCTCGTCATCAGTTACATGGACGGTAACCCAGAGTCGTTCTTCATCGAGATTCAACACCTTGGTGACGAATTCCCAGGCCCAAGGGACAGCTTCAGCCTTGAAATAGTCACCGAAGCTGAAGTTGCCCATCATCTCAAAGAAAGTGAAATGGCGGTTGGTTTTTCCGATGTCGTCCAGGTCGTTGTGCTTTCCCCCGGCGCGAACGCACTTTTGGATGGTGCACATTCGAGAATTCGGTGGCTGCTCTTCCCCGAGGAAGTAGGGCATAAAAGGGACCATGCCCGCCACGGTGAATAGCAGTGAGGGTTCATGTGGAATGAGACTGGCCGAGTTACGCACCTGATGACCGCGCTCAGCCCAGAAGTTTGAGAATGCTTCCCGCAATTCATCAGCTTGCATGGTTCAAGATGGTACCGATGCACCGCTGAAGGCACTCGGTCCTGGTCAATTCCCGTCTAAAAGCCGTACTCGTTCTTTGCGTAATTCAGTTTCCGTGTCTCGCATTTCGCGCCGCCCGTCCATCCACGCTTCACGCAAATCTCGACTGAGTCGCCGAGCGGTTCCGACTACGGTGGCTGTACCTCGAACTGGGGCGTATCGCTCTGCCAAGTCTCGGGCGCGACGACGCACCCATACCGAGCCTCCCACTCCGAAGACTCCGCCGAGGATTAGCCATCTCAGTCGTTTGAACACGTTCTATAGCCTGCCACGAAGTGGGCTCGTTCTCTAGCCATCTAGCAGTTCAACTTCAACCGCGCTTTAGGCGGCCAAGCCCAGACTTGAGGCCCGCCACTATGGCCCGACCTTTGATTGCCGGGGTCGTTGCGATACGCGTGGCCGCTCGTCCTGCAGAACGAAGATTTTCAGAGACTTCTTCTGCTGCTCCAATGACCCCTTGGAGCCGTTGGAGCTCTACATCCGCGTGGTTAACGGTTTCTCGTAAGACATCGACTGCTGGGAGGGCATCATCGGCAAGTCGGTCTGCGGCGGAACGCAGCTCTCGTAGCACCGATACGAGTTGGAACAGCACCAAAAGGAGCACCGCCATGGTGACGATTGCGCAAGCGGTGACGACTACTGCGACCAGGTCCCAAGCAGTCATCTTTGGGTCTCGCTTTCTTGATCATTTTTCTTAGACGCACCCAGATCTTTTTGGCGAAGCCTGATGTCGCTTTCGCGACCGTTTTTGCTTGGTTCGTAATAACGAGCATCTACTAGGTCGTCTGGCAGGTATTGCTGCGCAACCCAACCCTCGCTACTGCGGTGGGGGTATTCGTATCCGTCGCCGTGCCCTAAATCTTTAGCTCCGCTGTAATGGCCGTCGCGAAGGTGAATGGGAACGCCGCGCCCTCGGCCCAACCGAACGTCTTCTCGAGCGCGGGAAATCGCTGTGAGGGCAGAGTTGGATTTGGGGGCCAAGGCTAAGTGAATGACCGCTTGAGCTAAATTCAATTGGGCTTCGGGGAGCCCTACGAACTCGACTGCTCGTGCAGCTGCTTCGGCGATGAGTAGGGCGGTCGGGTCGGCCATTCCGATGTCTTCTGAAGCAAGAATCACCATCCTTCGGGCTATAAAGCGGGCGTCTTCTCCCGCCTCCAACATGCGCGCCAACCAATGGAGCGCAGCGTCAACATCGGACCCTCGGAGGCTTTTTATGAAAGCCGAAATCACGTCGTAGTGATCATTATCTCCGTAACGGTGAGCGCGTGCATCAAGCGCCTGTTCGACATGGAAAAGCTGTACTTGTGAACCCTGCCCGCCGGCAAGAACGACCGCTACTTCTAATGCAGTCAAGGCGCGCCTCGCGTCGCCGTCGGCTAGGCGAGTCAGATGCGCAGCTGCCTCTTTGGTGATCGAGACTTCTTCATGTTCGACTCCACGGTTGAGTAGTTCGTTTATCGCTGTTTCTGTTAGTTCATTTAGGCGAAACAGGTTTGATCGTGAGAGCAGAGGTGCGTTGACTTCGAAATAGGGATTTTCGGTGGTGGCCCCGATAAAGATCAGCAATCCGTCCTCTACTGAAGGTAATAGCGCATCCTGTTGAGCTTTATTGAAGCGATGAACCTCATCGAGAAAAAGAATGGTGCCGATGCTTCGTTCTCCGAGACGACGTCTGGCGTCCTCAATGACCAATCGAACGTCTTTGACTGATGCCGAGACCGCTGACAACGTTATAAATTCTTTTTCAGTGTGGTTAGCGATGAGGCGAGCAAGCGTCGTCTTCCCACAACCCGGAGGACCCCACAGGATAAGCGAAGTCAGCCGGTCAGCTTCGATAAGAGTGCGTAGAGGTGCCTCCGGACCGATCAACTCTTCGTGCCCGACGAGGTCGTCGAGACGCCGAGGACGAAGGCGAGCAGCTAGCGGTGCTTGCCGTTGTAAGACTTCGTCTGCTGCCGACGCAAAGAGGTCACTCACGACAGTGAACCTAGTTGCCGATGAACGCTCTGGCGGTCAGGTTGGTGGCGGCGCTAGCCGTAAACCAAGTTCTTCCAACTGTGCGGCGTCGATTGGTGTGGGTGCTTCGGTTAGTGGATCGGTACCTGACTGGCTCTTTGGGAAGGCAATGACTTCACGGATGTTTTCTTCGCCAACCAGTAGCGCTACCAATCGATCAATCCCGAAAGCAAACCCTGCGTGAGGCGGTACTCCGTAACGGAAAGCGTCCATCAAGAACCCAAATTTCTTTTGGGATTCATCTTCCCCTATTCCGAGAAGATTAAATATTTGCTGCTGAATTTCTCGCCTATGGATACGAACACTGCCGGAGCCTAACTCCCAGCCATTCAGCACAAGGTCGTAGGCTTGGGATCGCACATCAAGCAGAACCGCTGGGTTGTCCTCGGCAGTCGCCAACATGTCGAGATCATCCGGGTGCGGCATGGTGAACGGATGATGGGCCGGGGTCGGGTTTCCGGCATCGTCAACGTCTTCGAAGAGGGGAAAATCGATCACCCAGAGGAAGTGGAATCCTCCCTCATTCACGGGAGGTCTACCCACTTCGAGCCGCAGCAATCCCAACACATGGACCGCTTGTCTCCATTCATCGGCAACCAGATAACAGATGTCACCCTCTTCGGCTTCCAGTTTCTCAACCAAGTCGCTTATTTCGGTTTCACTCATGAATTTGGCGACCGGTGAGTTCACTTCTCCCGACGGACCAACTTTGATCCAAACCAGACCCTTTGCTCCCCAGGTCTTGGCTTTATCGGTCAATTGGTCCAGTTGATTGCGGCCAATCTCACCACCACCCGCAACTTTTATTCCCTTGATACAGGGAGCTTTGAACGCATTGAAATCCGTTTCGGAGAAAACATCGGTCAGATCAACCAATTCGAGACCAAATCGAGTATCGGGTTTGTCGGACCCGTAGCGGTTCATTGCCTCCAACCATGAAATTTCCGGTATCGTCGCCGGCTTTTGGCCTGTTATTGCTTCCTTGGCCTGTGACACAGCTTGAGAGATGACGTTTCTTACCTCTTGGCCATCAACGAAACTCATCTCCATGTCCAGTTGACTGAACTCGAATTGTCTGTCGGCGCGGAGATCTTCGTCTCTCATACATCGCGCTATCTGGTAGTAGCGGTCCATTCCTCCAACCATGCAAAGTTGTTTGAACAACTGTGGGCTTTGTGGAAGGGCGTAAAAGGTGCCGGGGTTGAGTCTGCTAGGCACTACGAAATCGCGGGCTCCCTCGGGCGTGGAAGCTATGAGCATGGGTGTCTCAACTTCCACGAATTCCTGAGCGTCCATGGCACGTCGAAGCGCCGTATTCACTAACGCGCGGCTTCTAAGGTTTCGCTGCATCCGATCTGTGCGTAGGTCCAAGTACCGGTGGCGGATCCGAATGGTTTCATCTACTTCGACCCGGCCACCCAGTTGAAAAGGAATTGGATCGGCTTGAGAAAGAACCTCGACAGTCGCTTCGCCTATTTCTATTGCACCGGTTGGAAGTTCCTTATTCAGCGTTTCGGGGGGCCGTTCTCGGACTGTTCCCGTCACGGCTAAGACGTATTCGCTTCGAATGTCATGGGCATGATCAACCACGCACTGGACAATTCCGGTTCGGTCTCGTAAATCGACAAAAGCTAAGAACTCACCGTGTTCTCGCCGTTTTGATACCCAACCGCAAACGGTCACAGTTCGTCCGACGTCGTCAACGGAGAGTCGTCCGCAGTAATCAGTTCTCATGGTCACCGTCTATCTCGCAAGCTGTCCCCCATGATCAGGATTCCGGTCCAAGGAGTTGTTGGACTTGATTCAAAATCTCGTCGCGCGCCACCACAGTCTGCGGGGCTTTATCGCCACGCAACATTCGTATTGCGACAGTCTGATCGGCTAATTCCTGTTCCCCGATGATCAAGGCAATTTCGGCACCAGATCGGTCGGCGCTTCGCATTTGGCTTCGCATTGATCGGTTATCAAAATTGCGATCTGCGACTATCCCGCGTTGACGCAGTTGGTGAGTGAGGTCCCGTGCCGAGTGGCCATTAGCGACGTCTACCACCCACACCTGGGTCTTGGAACCCGGATCCGGAAATGATTCCTCCGCGTCGCACGCTAAAAGAAGTCGCTCTATTCCCATACCAAAGCCAATTCCGGGAGTTGCCGGCCCTCCGAGCTCTTCGATTAAGCCGTTGTAACGTCCGCCGCCGCACAAGGTGTTCTGCGCCGATTCGAGGGCCGAACTCTGAAACTCAAAAGTGGTGTGCGTGTAGTAATCCAAACCGCGGACGAGTTTCGGTTCAATGGTAAATGGAATGCTTAGAGAGTTGAGTCCGTCCTTGACTCGATCGAAATGTTGCTGAGCTTCGGAGGTGAGAAATTCTCCAATTTGGGGCGCTTCGTTCGCCACCGCTTGAGTGCTTGGTCGTTTGGAGTCGAGTACTCGTAGGGGGTGAGTTTCAACCTTGGCTCTGTCCTCTTCGTCAATTTCGCTCAAACGACCCGTTAGATAGGTGTGTAACGCTCCCTCGTACCGAGTTCTTGTATCCGCGTCACCCATGGAGTTGACAACTAATAGCACCTGTTCGAGTCCCACATTTCGTAAGACTTCCCATCCAAGGGCAATGACCTCGACATCAATGTCGGGGTCGTCGGAACCGATACTTTCGACACCAAATTGGTGAAACTGTCGAAACCTGCCCGCTTGCGGTGCTTCGTAGCGGAAATACGGGCCTTTGTAATACACCTTCCAGGGCACCAGAGGTCGATGCTGAGCAAAAGCTCGACAAATTGCAGCAGTTCCTTCGGGGCGCAGCGCCATCGGTCGGTCGCTTCGATCACGAAACTCGTACATCTCTTTTCCAACTACGTCGGTGCCTTCGCCGATGCGTGAAAAAACACCTACGTCTTCAAAGATCGGGGTATCAACCAAGGAGAAACCGGCCCGCGAGGCGACGCCGGTGAAAATTTCGGTCACCGCTTCCCATCGCGACGATTCCGGTGGCATCAGATCGCGTGTTCCGATTGGAGTTCGGAAGCTATTTGCCTTCTTTGACATGAATTATCCGCGGGAGCGTCGGGGGTGAGATGAAATAGCTGCCCGATGAACCCCCCATCGTAGATGGTTGGGCTACGAACTCCCTGACTCTTAAGCGATCTACATCTAGCTTTATGATGGCGGTCTTACACTGTTTGGGACCACGCGATGGGCATCAAATACGCCATCGACATCTCTTATCGCAGCGAACAACTGCTCCAGGAGGGTGGGGTCGCCTACTTCGATATCGAACTGCAACACCGACACTTGATCATCACCTGTGAAAGTGTGAGCGCTCGAGATACTTAGATGGTGGTCTGAGATCACAGACACGACCTCAGC
>ENA-UPTF01000437-UPTF01000437.1-marine-metagenome-genome-assembly--contig:-NODE-437-length-29757-cov-3.876078_pt1 | contig 29757 bp, 15 predicted proteins | sample MGYA00238166_ERZ767019 | MGnify/ENA primary metagenome ERZ767019 (study PRJEB28930, sample SAMN06266391) | marine metagenome | isolation source: Sea water from 250 m depth | place: Atlantic Ocean | study... | reverse complement strand
CTGAATCTGGACAAGGCGATACCGAGACCGAGGTAGTAGACATGGGTGGCTCAACCCTGGATGCATACGTTACGGCCTCCATGGAGATAGACCGGGAGCGCTGGCGGGTGGCGTCTTTGGGTAGGCTTAGGGAGGTGGTGTTTGGAGCCCAGGACGGCATTCTAAGCACTTTGGCCCTGGTGACTTCGGTGGCAGTGGCAGTGGAGCAAACATCCACCGTGCTGGTGGCTGGGCTAGCAGGGGCTCTGGCTGGAATGATTTCTATGGCCACCGGGGCTTATTTGGGTTCCCGAGCCGAACAGGACGTACAGCGGGCGGAGATTGAACGGGAAGCCCCCGAATTGGAAGCCAACCCGGCGGAAGAATTGGCAGAGCTTACTGTAATCTTTCAGAGGGAAGGCAAGAGCTACGCCGAGGCCCGCCACATGGCCGACGAAATCTCCCAAGACAAGGAGCGGTGGCTCCGCACTTTAGTAGAGAAAGAGTTGGGTATCAGCCCCCAAGAAACCTCCAATCCCATAAAAGACGCACTTGCAATGGGGATCTCCTTCATCCTGGCGGCCCTTGTCCCCATTATTCCCCACATGGTCTTCACCGGAGGGACTGCGATTGGCGTGGCGATTGGCGTCTCCCTCTTAGGCTTGTTCGTTCTGGGAGTAGGCAAAGGACGCTTGGTCCAAAGATCGCCTTTCTTCCAAGGCTTGGAAAACTTAGGAATCGGCGCAGTAACTGCTGCCATTGATTTTGCCCTAGGGGACGGTATTCCCAGGCTGGTTACTTAAAATAGACATTCAGCGACCAACTCCTTGATATCAGACCGGTGCTAGTCATGTTATTACATAACCGGACTTCCTAATTTTAAAGTAGATAATACGCTGTCGATGCATTTACAGGTTAGGTCTGTCCACGTTATATCAGAAAGCCCAAATTAGTATCTCAGTGTGGCCTTCCCTCGATGCTGATCCACTTTTTAGGGCGTGAAGCCTTTCGACGCACGTTCATTGGTCATATGCTCCGTCAAAAGGCTAGAAACTATTGGACACCACCTGATGAACGAAGCACTAAGCCACCAGCTGCAGGAAGTCCATCACTGCCGATACGAAGTCGACCGGATTATCTCCCTGGACCAAGTGCCCTGCCCGGGGAATGGTTACTGTGGTACAGTCAGGGATGGTTAGCCGCATCTGGTTCATTGTTTCCTCACGAAACAGGTCGCTGCGCTCACCTCGCACCACCAGAGTAGGGCATCCGATACGATGAATACACTCCCACGCCTGCTCTGAAGTCCAGGAAAGGTTCTGCGGGGTTGGAGTACGAATCGCTTTGTCGTATTTCCAGGTCCATTTTCCATCAGGCAACTCCTTAAGGTTGTTTATAATGCTGCCTCTTATCTGAATTGGGTCGCGTCTTGGATTGTATTTGATCACTCTGTCAACAAATGCATCTATGGAATCGAGCTCATCTTCCTGCTCAACGAAATTCCGAATGTTCTGGGTCCCTGCGCGAACATTTTCTGGTCCTGCATCTACGATAATCAATGCTGTTACTCGACTTGGATTATTAGCTGAATATGTAAATGAATTCCTACCTCCCATTGACAGCCCCATAAGAATAAATTGACTGATAGCCAACGTATCCACGAAAGCCTCGATGTCTTTTTGTTGCGTTTCAGGCGAATAATCTCCGTCCGGCGCCCAGTCGCTATCCCCGTGTCCTCTCTGATCCAGTGCGATGATGTGGTATCGGTCAGCGAAAGCCAGAGCTACGAAATCCCATGAGTGACATTGTTGTGCGAACCCGTGAAGGAATATCATGGTCGGATTTGATGGATTTCCCCATTCCATGTAGTGGAATTTCAATCCGTTTGCTACCAAGCTTTTGTTTTCTGGCACCCAATCCTGTCGGAAATTTACTCCTGCCGCTCTAGCGGCATCGTACAAGGAAAGCCCGACATTTTGTTTGTCTTTATCCATTGATACTGTAACTCCTGCATAATTAAATTTCAGGTTTATACCATGTAAAAAATAGGAAATATTTAATTAAGGTTTTTGTTATGTATTATGCACTGATATAAATATTATTTTTAGAATTTTTTAATTTAATATGTCACATACACAATGGATAGGGATCTTTTAGACGATTAATTAAAAAATAAAATCACATCCTCGTCATTTATTGTGCGGTTACGTCTTTAATATGGCAGATATTACCATTATATAGATTGATTTGCATAACCCTCTATAATTTAAATATTATATAATTTCTATAATTAATAAATAAGGAATTTAATAAATAATTATTTAAAACTGACATTTATACCCAAATATTTCGTATTTCATCTTAATAAAGACATTTTAATCCATTATTCTCAAAAACTATATATTAAATAGAATTAGAAAATGCATGAAACATCTAAATCAAATGAGATATCAATCTTTTAATATTTTAAATAATCAATTATATATGGGGAAATTTTTTGATTTTCTTTTAAATAAGTATTATCACTTAAATATTCATAAATAGATTATTATTAATTTATATAATTAGATTGATGGATCATTAGAAAAATTAGATACCAATAAATATTCATATACCTGGTCAATTATCTATCAATAAGGTAAAAATCAAGAATTTGAATAGCACTATGAGTATAAATTAAATACGCTGAATATTCATTATAATTATAACATTGTAAATCAAGGTATAATAAATGATATATATACAAAAATTACTAATTAATATTGATATTTATTTATAAAAACATTACTACAATAAATCCATGTTATAGAGAATAAAACATAATAATTACAGACCTATGTTAAAAAATTACAACGTTAAATTATATTACTAATAAATGTTATATGTTCTTGTAATTGTAGGACTCGTTTGGATATATTCTGCGTGGATACTTTAATTAGAGTGATCCATTTGCGGAGACCATATTGAGATTGAAGATAACCTCTTCTACATACCATAGTACCCAATACGGTACTTACCCGCACCATTCGTATAAAAAATTAGAATGGTGTAAATGATCAAAGATCAAAAAAAAGTCATTTATATATCCGATCCTAAATTGATCAGGGTTTTGGAAAAACCAGTACCAAATGGGATCATAAAATGTTTTTATAAGAATCCACTCACTGCCACAGAGATAGCGGAAGCGGTCGCCTTCCCAAAAGAAAAAATATATTATCATATAAAAAAACTTGTTTCCTTAAAAATTCTTTATGTTTCAGAAACTAAAGAGGTAAAAGGAATTATACAGAAAAAATTCCTACCTGTAGCAGAAGAAATCAAATTTGGAGACGAACCTGAAGTAACCGAAGAAAAACCAATCATAAGTGATGATCCGGATAAAAAAACTTCCTATGAAAAAGGTGACATATCGGAAATAAAAGAACAAAAAACAGAAAAGGTAAAAAAAGCAGATAAAATTAAAAAAAAGGTTGATGAACATGTTAAAACAAAAACACCAGCCAGTATCGAAGAAGAATCACTCCAGGAAGATAAAACAAACATATTACTTGAAAATCTAAAGAAGAGCAGGTCAGTAAAAAAAATAATAATCGATGAAGAACCCACTGGTCAAATAAAAACTGACTCTTCTCCAATAATTGAACAGGAACAGACCAAAAAGGCAACATTTTTAAGGAGCATCAGCGATCGAAGGCGAAGTAATAATCGTCGTGATGAACGGGAACGCCGAGTGTCAAAGGAGCGAAGGGAAAAACAAATAATAGGTTATAAAGGAAAAGAACGTCGTAAAGTGATGGAAAGGCGTATAATGGAGAATAGGAGAATCAGTGAATCCCGAAGAACAGAGTCAGACAGAAGATTAGATGATGATCTAACAGATATAGATCCAATATCTGTAACACCTCCTCCTTCAATAGATAAAAAACGTTCTGGGACGATGGACAATACCCTGATGCATTTGAATGGAATGACCCACGCTATGACATTTGTCCACACTGGAGAGAATGTAACCTTTATGCAGGCTGATAAAGGTTTAGATGACTATGTTATCAAACAGGTCAAGAATTACAAACTTCCCTATGAAAATGAGGGGCAGATCATCGATACATTGCCTGAGCTTATTAAGCATGTCTACCAACACTCAGTAGATAATTCGAAAAAAGGACGGCATTATCTTGCATATACCTCAATTGATTATCACTACGAAATGACCTATATGCAATCACAAACACAAAATAAAGATGAGTTCAAGGATTTCTTATACTATAACCTCAATAAATCCTATGCACTGAACATGGAAAATACTGTTGTTGACTGGACCGCGAATGACAGCTATGAGAATAATACTGTTGTGTGCTATTCATCTTCAAAGGATAAGATCGAACAGGACTATGATATACTGCAAGCTTCGGGTATACAGCCACGGTATAATACATCCATACCAAAGATACTTCTTAATATATATAATAATAGTGTAAGCGGGAATATCGGTGGGAACGCACTGATGGTTTACATGGTAGAGTCCAAAACATTTCTGGCACTTATACAGCGTTTTCAGTTAGTGGATTCCCGTTATTTTCGAATCGGAATGGATAATTTTATTTTACCACTTTGTAAAACATTTGATGTCAATGGTAGCTCATCCCAGATCACTGAAGACATGGCGCTGGATTTTCTTAGGACACACGGAATCGCAATTGATGACAATGTGCATGAAGATACCGGGCCTGTAGATTGGAGGAATGCTCAGGATCGTCTTCAAGCTCCCGTTGAGATGCTCAAAAAGGAGTTGGTCAATTCAAACAGTTACTTCACTAATGTCAGGAGAAAGATCGCAAAAAAAAGTATCCTTATAGATGCAGTATATGTTGGAGGCCCCGGGAGCCAGATAAAGAATATAACTCAAGTGATCAGAGATGGTCTGGACAGGCCCACCCACACACTGGACGAACTATACACGGGGCATACAAAAATGATCACCATTCCCAAAAAGGAAAAACGACTGGCTCGTAATAAGAGAAAACTTATCAAGCAGCGTAATAAGACCAAGAAAGAACTGAGCATGACAAAGGCTCGGGTCAAAGAGCTGAGAAAGGAATTGAATGCTTTTCAGGATCCCGGTGCTATGGAGATTGAGATAGAACGGTTAGCATTGGAAAAAATGGAAAAGACAAAGAAACTCGATATTGTACAGGCAACATTGGGGACCACTAAAGAAAAATTAGTTATGGTAAAGGATAAGTTCAAGGAAGAGCGATCAGGGCTCATTGATGAATTGGGAGCAATGGCGGATAAGATCGATCAGCTTGAAAAAGAGAACATGGATAATCATAAAGAGTTGGATCTTATTATTAATAATGTATCCGGATTGAAAGAATCGCAAAGTGTGAATTCTATCGAGAAATTTTCAAGACTTAGATCTAAGATCAGAGAGATAGAAGAAGAGCAACAGCTAATTATTAAAGAAGCAAACGATGTTAAGGTAGAATGTGAACTATGTGATGGGAAGATCAGAAACCATGAAAAGGCTATTGAGCTGACCGTGAGAGATGCACTGGAAACTTCAACTGAACTAAAGGTTAAGAAAGGTCAGCGGGATGAGTATAAAAAGAATCCTTGGCGCAGTCCAGTGACGACCATCAATCTGAAGCAGGCAATGGAAGATGAGAATGTTGAACTGGCCAAGAGGAAAAAAGAATTAGAGATCAACATTTCCTCAAAACAGGCCTGGTATAGGGATGGTAAAAAGCGGCGAAAAGGTTTGAAAGGAGCCATTACCCCGCTCCAAAAAGATCTGGATCGAGCACATTCTGATCGTGATGAGATGGCATCTGTGATGGTGGAGATCAGTTATTCTTTTGATCAGAATCAGAAAAAATTAGATTACACAAGATCAGAGTTTGATAATTCAATGAAGGTACACAATGCATCAATAGAGTCCATTGATAACAAGATCGGTATCCTTGAACTAAAAAATGTTGGAGAGAGGGAAGATGGATCAAGGAGGACCCTGGATGAACTTAATGAACAAAGAGCAGATTGTATGCTAAAGATGGCCCAATTAGAAGAGAAGTTCAAGCTGGAAATGGATCAGGAGAGTATCAAGCATGATCAGATGAAAAAAATGAGGACCGATATAGTTATTACAATAGAAAAAGACCGAAAAAAAATACTCCAACACAAAAAAGTAATGGACCAGTGCCTAATGGCCATGGAACACTGCCAGGATGTTAGCAACATCCTGAACCATCTACAGAGATCACTACAGGTGACAACAGATATGCTCCAGGAGTCATTTAGCCATGACCTTCTTAAAATTGATAGCAAAGATAATTCAGTGGTTGGGAGCTTGAGCACGGCAGAACAAACTTTAGTTTGGTCCAAAGGGAGGCTTCCAGAATACAGGAAAAAACTTGCGAAACGAATTAAAAATGGGAGAAGTACCAAAAAACGATTGAGTGACCAAGAACAAAAAGAGAACACCAATATTGAAAAGATCATAGATGCTATGGATGAGCTCATCGCTGTACCAGATCATCTTAAAAGATTAAGAGAACGGTTATCGAAATACCAATACCTTATCAATGACAAGAATGATCTGTTATCGAAACAGGATAAACTACTGGCCGATCTGGACAATATTGATCAGGTGCATTTGGAGCTGGAACAAAAACACAATGATGCGATCAGAATGGCAAAGAAAATCTCTGATATTCTCCAAAAAAATATTATCCGCCGCGATAGAGAAAGGTCCGCTCTTGAAATAAAAGATAAAGGTGTAGAAGAAATAACAGATGCGATAGCGTCACTCCGGAAAACTCACTTGGAAGATATAGATGCTACACAGATCATTATCCAGGACAGAGAAAAAACGATCGATGAGTTAAAGATAAGGCTGGCTGGTTTGGTAGATGTTAAAAATAAGTTGGTCAAATATCAGCTGGACCAGCGCAAAACAGAAAAAGAAAGCCAGGATATCGAAAGATCTATTCAGACCAAACACAAGAGGATAAAAGACCTGGAAGACCGATTCCAGGAAAAGAAAGACAATACTTCTCGAAAAATAGCAGAACTGACCGTGAGTGCTGAACAATTAACTGAGAGAATAAGAGTATTAGAGAAAAAAATATCGGACGAGGATCTATGGGTTGACCAGGCTAAGGATAGAAATACCAATATTAAGAAACAAAAGCAGCAGTGGATCCAGGAAAAATCTTCATTGAAAGCTGAATCTGATACGTTGGATACTCAAACATCAGTCCATCGTGCTGATCTTGATGAATATAAAGTAAATCTCCAGGTGGGACTTGAAAAAAGTATTGAAAGATCGAAAATGGATGAGTCTACTGTGGTAGATAAAGCTGAAAAAGAGATACATAGCTATCGGGAAGCTCTTTTAAAACGATTACAGTTTCTCACTGATCAGGAAGATACTATCAGGAAAAAGATGAACGATGAGACCGAACTACTTGATAGTTTGAATCTATCCCATGAAAATATCAGTAGGACACTGAAGGCAGATCAAAAAAAGAATAAGCCTATTATAACAAAATTTAGTGTTGAGCTTAAGAGCTTGGAAGACAAACTGTCCAAAACTCAAAAGAATATTCATGTACTGAGGAGGGAACTGAAAAGGCAACAGAGAGTCGAAGATCGTTGGAAAAAACGCCTTTCGAATGAAACGATCACGGTCGCCGAAAGGGTTGCAGATCTGAATGATAGTATCAAGAATAAAAGATCGGCCACTTACCTTTCTTTTGTGTTAGAGAGTCTTGAGCGTATGGGAGATCAGACAGGTTCTGACATAGTTGCTGAGGACATCATTGAGGAAAATATTCAGTCGGACCAGGAAAATATCAGATCCGCAAAGGCCGGTCTACGTGATCTGAAGGTTCGATCGAAAGGCAGGCTCAATGAATTATCCGCCATCATTAAAAAATTAAAAAAAGATCTTGGACCCATCACCAGAGAACGAAATGGTCTATTACGCAATATTCGAATCACAAAACGAAGAATAGCAAAGGTCGAAAAACCAATTCGTCATCTTGAGAATAAGGTCGAACAAAGTTCCGGTGCTATTCATGATGCAGAAGTAAAATTTTTGAAGTTCCAGAAGGAATCTGAGAATGAACTATCAGAGCTTGCACTAACCAGGGGGGAGACACAAGACAGTTCTACAGCTGAAATAGACCGATCAAGAGATGGCCTGAAACAAACCATTTCAAACTTTCGTGCACAGAGAAAAAAAATAAAGGATGACCATGATGCAGAATTACGTGATCATGAGAATGAAGTGGCAGCCACCCTGGACAGCATAATAAAAAGACAAAAGGCCATTCAGACTGCCTTATCATCCGGAGAAAAGGCTCAGGAAGAAGACAAGGTAGAGATCAAAGCGATGGTCGCACGTAAAAAGACCGCCATGGAAATGAAAAAGACAAATCAACAGATGATCAGGGTACATCAGCGAGATATTAAAAATATTGAACGAATAATCTTAACAGAGGATAAAGCGATCTCTATTGCGGAAAATAAGTTCTTCAGTGAACTGGAAGCTGTAGAAAAGACCATAACAGGTTTGAAGGAAGAACAGCAGGCAGGGGAAAAGGATACTATGATAAGGGCGGCCCGTATGAGTGAGATCAAAAAACAGAATCCTGGCTATGACCAGAATCTTCGGAACTTGGAAAAAGAAATAGCCGCACTAAAGAAAAAAAATAAGACCCTGAAGGGTCAGCAGAACAAGGCAAAGGACCGGTTTACGGTGTACAAGGTTCGTCTGAGTGACCAGTTGACCGTACTGGAACAAAAACAGAAGCATCATAAAAGTATACTTGGAACTCTTATCAAGGATATCTCTGATCTTGAGAACGATCTGGATCGATCAGAGAAAGCGCAGGAAAGCCATGAACATCGATTACAGGTCTTGGACCAGGAAAAGGTCTCGGTCCAGGATAAACTGCGATCCATTGTTCGGTCCATAGAGCATCTTAGAAAGCGGGCCAATGTAGCAAAAACGGATGTTGAAAATTGTCTTAAGGTCTTTGAGCGATCAAAAAAGATCCGGGAAGGAATAATAACTGTCATTGATTCCGTTATGGATTCGACAGGTGTACGTATATCACAACTCGATAAAGATCAAAAGGATGTGCAGGGTGGGTTAAAAGATCTGGAAAAATGCCAGAAAGAGAGGAGAGCATCACTACGATCACTTGAGCAGGACCTTGGTGCATTGAACCGTAAAATGCAGAATATAGAAAAAACATATTTCATTAGTGAACGATCACTCCAGCAAAAACTTGCTGCCGGGGAGATCGCTTTGAACAGTGTCAAGACCGAATTGGCCATTCTGGAGCAGGAAAAACGTACTACTATCTCGGAGCTGAAAACTTTAAAGGATCAGAAAAGAGCAGGAATCAATGCCATTGAAAAAAATGAGAAATTATTCAGTACGCATTTTTCTGCCTTAAAGGTTACGAGGGATACCCTTGCGGAAGAGAAAACACAGACCCAAATAGGTCTTGACCTGATCACTGCATCCATTACTGATATCAATACCAGAATGGATCCATTATTAGCTCAGAGTGATGAACTTCAAAAGGCTCAGGGGCGACTTGAGATCGAGATCAATTCCCAGATAGCTGAGGTCCAAGGGGTCAGTGTAAAGATCCAAGATAATATAAATGGTATTGAAAAAACAGACCGGGTCATTCATAAAGAACAGAAAAGATTAAGGCGGGAAGAACAAGACCTAAATGTATCGGTCCGTGATCTTGAGATCCGATTGGAAGCAGCGAACAAATATGTTAGGGAACAACAGGGACAGCTTGAGATCGTCAAAAAAAATAAAGATCATCTAAAACAGCTTTTATCTGATAAAGAAAAAAAATTATTAGAGATCGAAAAAGCCCTTGATACAACTATGAGGTCTATTAAGGATAGAAAGAAACTGAAAAAATTCATAAAAACAGAACAAACCCTGACCACAAATATTTCAAGAGCTGAAAAGGATCTTGACCACTTACAAGAGAATTATAGAGCATTGAATCGTGTGTTGACCGATCGTGACCAAAGCGCTAATGAAAATGTAAAAGAATTAGAAGCCAACTCCTCAGAATCTGAGCTGAGCATAATAAATATTAGAAAAGAGATCCGTGATATTGAACGAAAGGTCAGATCCCTAAGCAAAACACTAAGATCAGGCCCCGAGAGAATAAAAACCATTGAAAAGAAACTAAAAAGGTACTGTGACGATAAAGATCAGCTTGAATTAAAACTAAAAGAAATACAGCGGGGCCTGGACCTGATCAGAAAAAAGATCGATCTTATGCTGGACGGAAGCACTCAAGAGATCACGCCAAAAGGGAAACAGGTAGATATAGATTACATGGCCAATATGGGACTATTGCTCGATTCGCGTGCTGGACTGAATATTTTACCCGATGCGCATAAGGCTGACTTCAAATATTTTGTTCCCAACCGGGTGCTCCAGGGAGCAATGCTTGTTGTAATAACCTTTTTCACCTTGTTAACATTTTCCCGGAGAAGTTCCCTTGCTCCACTTGAGAATTCACTGCCGCAAAAAACAGAGCAGGCAGCTGCACTGGATATCAAGAAACAGGTTTACAGTGATATATTATATGATCTTGGGATATTAGAAGGATTCCACGCTCTGCTTGCAGGGGACAAGGTAATGTCAGATAATATTGTTTCGGTTCTGAAATACGTGAGTAATTCTGTTCCGTCTGAGTTCAAGGTGACCGATCTTGTGGTCAACAACAAGGTTCCATATCACCGGTTGGATAAATTGATCGCTGATAAGCTCGAGACAGAAAAGAAACCCTTACTAAGTATTACTCTGGACGGTTTTCTGCAAATGGATGGTGATCGCTCCGCACAGGTCTTGAGACCTTTTCGCAGCCAGTTGGAGAGAGACAAACAGTTCAAGGTCGTCCTTTTCAGTGAGCAGGATGATGGCAGCCGATATAAAACACCCTATATCATAGACCTGATACTATGATCACTGTAAGCCAAAAGATCCGATTCATGATCATATCCGGTGTATCTGTCTCTCTGATCATTGCTCTTATTTGGTATAATATTGGTATTTCGTCCCACCTTCAGGATTTCAAGGATCGATCTAATAATTTGGATCGACAGCTCCAGATCGGTGCCTCACTCCCGGACAATATCAATTCTGCAATATCTGCTTATAAAGCGCGAAAAGCAGAATTAGAATCATATAAGGTTCCAGTTGCAGGATCAGATAATATAATAAAACTTTTAAAAGAATCTGGTGCTGATCATGGTTTGGAAATAAAAGATATATCTTTGGATAGATCAGACTTTTTCCCACCATTGAATGATAGATCAAAGGTGGAGCAGATACCTATCATGAGGCATAAGGTGAAAGTGCAGGCTGTTGGTAATTTCTTGGAAATAGGTCCCTTTCTCGAAACTGTCGCCATGAGAACCGATAGATTACGTCTGATGAATTGTCGGTTCGAACTGGATAAGAATAATGCAAGGGAAGTGATCGCTAATGCGGAATTCTACACGTACGTAATGGAGCCCGAATGAAGTTAGACCGTGAAAAGGTCATCGTAGCGGCCATGGCACTCGCACTTGTGTGGTACTTTAAGGATCTTATTCCTACCTGGGGCGAGAGCTCTGTATCACCTGTCGTGTCCCGTTCCGCTCCCCTATTATCTCTTAATGAGACCGTGGCTATCGATAATCTTGAGGAATTGATTGAAATTGAGTTACCTGTATCGGTAGCATTGGGCCCGAAAGACTGGGGGAAAGACATTTTTTATGATCGCAGTCAGATCTACAATTCCTGGTTCAAGCTCACTGGGATCTCCAAAATGAGGGAAGGTTACAAGGCATTCATAAATGGTGAGATACTAAGTGAAGGTGACCGTATACGGGGCTTTACTATTACACGTATTACATCCACACGTGTCACACTAAAAAAAAATAAGAACTGGCTCACTCTAAAATTAGGATAATCAATGAAACGATTCATTATCCACATCATTTTCAGTTTGGCACTTATCTATCCGAAGAATGTTATTAATGAGATAGGACTTCTTGATATATATACCACCGAAAATGACCTTTCCTACAGCTTGGTAATGGAATTTGATGGTTCAGAAATAAACTATATCACGAGAGAATTATATAGTCCACCCACTATCACTGTCCTGCTAAAGAATGTGACCTGGAACCGTGGTGATTTTACCCGTGAAAGTGCCCACAATCCTTTGTACCAGTACCGTGTAGAAACTTATGGAGATCATAACCTTGTAAAAGACGGTCGTCGTGTCCGGGTCCGGATGAGATTCAATAGTATACCAGTGTATCATGTAGACCTATTGAGCCATGATCCAAAGACCAAGTTAGTGATCACCTGGAAAAAAAAGGAAAATGATCGTACCTCAAGCTATGTCTCATCTTCGCGTCGGCTTCCTGAATCAAAGGTAAGCCTCAATCTCAAGGGTGCTGACCTGCTTGATGTGGTCAGGCTCTTGGCATCCCAGGATGATCTTAACTTAGTGCTGGGTGGTGATGTTAGCGGTAGCGTTACTCTTAGGCTTCAGGATGTGACCCTGGAGACCGCTCTGGATGCGATCCTCCATGTAAATGGATTCGATTGGTTTTTACAGGAGAATATCATTATTGTGAAACCAAGCGAAGGTGAGTCTCTTCTTAGCGGCGAGTTGGATACTAGGATCTACCGGCTCCGTTACATAAAGGGTACGATGATCGCTGATGCAATGGAAAATGTGCTCACGGGAAGAGGCAGGGTTAAACCCCTTTCTTCCACACAGTCTAGCGATGAAAAAGAAAAGGTAGATGATATTGTTATGATCACTGATGTACCCACCAACTTTTCCATGATCGAAAAGATCATCAATACATTAGACCAGGAAGGTGCACAAATAAATATTGCCGTAAAATTCATTGAGACCACCCTCAAGCATGATGAGACCATTGGGATCAATTGGAACCTGCGGGAAACCATGGCCATTCCGGGTGGCGGTCAGGTGGATACTACCCTGAATATAAACCTGGGTGAATTGATATTTGGACTGGATACTATGAGCTTTGCAACGTTGACCGCTCCTGTGGTGTCAGCTATGATGGATCTCCTTGCTAGTGATGGAGACACAAAGCTGTTGCAGGAACCCCAGGTCACGACCATGAATAATTCACCGGCGAACATTATAGTGGGGACATCTATACCTATACTCGTTCCTCAGGGAGAAGGTAGTGTGTTCGGCACGAATCCCTACACCTACCAGGAACAAAATATAGATATATCACTGGATGTTCTACCCCGGCTTAATGACCGCAATGTGATCTCATTGGCCATTGATGCTTCGGTCCAGGCGATCGTAGGCTATGTTGGGACAGACAAACGGCCCATGGTATCTACCCGCTCAACTAACACGAACGTCCGGGTACGGGATGGTGAAACTCTGCTCATTGGGGGCATGATCTTTGATACAGATCAGGAGACCGTGTCCAAGTTTCCTTTTTTAGGAGACCTGCCCATTATCAAATACTTTTTTCGATATACTATTACAGAACGGGAGCAACGGGAACTATTGATCTTTATCACTCCAACTGTTGTCAGGAGAGATTCATGATAGCAAGCCGGATCCTTATAATTGACCAGGACGATGTCTTTATCCGTCATGTTCAGGCTTATTTTACGACCCTTGGTGTGGATGTTATTTCGGCGGATGAAGGGACCGAAGGCTACCGATTGGCAAAGACCAGGGACCCCGGGCTTATCATATTGGATACCATCATCCCGAACTTAAATGGGTTCCAGATCTGCCGTTTATTAAAGGATGATGACCGTTTTCAGAATATACCGATCGTTTTCGTATCATCCCGTGATCTGTTCGAAGATGTGACCCGTGCGGAACAAGCAAAGGGTGACCTTTTTCTTCGAAAGCCCATCGTTCTTGATCAGCTTACTGAGGAATTGATCACTCTGATAACATCTTATGAGCCAGCAACGGCATAACATGAATATTACCAAGAGCATACCGTGAACAGAACCATCGGTCAGATCCTAGTAAATGAGAGCATGCTCACAAATGAACAGGTTGAAACAGCCCTGGAGTTCAAGGATGAGAATAAATGCTTTCTTGGTGCAGCCTGTGTTCAGTTGGGATTTCTTGAAGCAAATCAGATCCTGGAAGCCCTTGCGATCCAGCTATATCTGCCAATGGTGAATCTGAACCATATGAACATTGATTCCGATGTACTGGACTATATACCACAGGAACGAGCTCGCGATCTAAAGATAATGCCCTTATTCGAGATGGGAGATCAGCTCACGGTTGCGGTCTCCGATCCTCAAAATATTCAAGTAGTGGACACGATCAGGAAAATGACCAATAAACAGATCCAGTTGGCACTGTCAACGGAAGAAAGCATTCTCTGGGCGATCGATGGTAATTATTCATCAGGAGCCGCATTTGGAAAAGAGGATTTTCAACAGGGTGCTGATGCGATGGAAGAAGCTTCAAGTGAAGAGAACATTCAGATCGCTGACAGTATAATGGTAGAAGCGGCCAGGTCCGGAACCAGTGATGTTCACATAGAACCTGGGGACGGATATCTTCAGGTACGCTTTCGTAAGGATGGGGTCTTGGACAAATTCTCCACTCTTCCGCCGTCAAGAACCGCTGGACTCGTATCCAGGTTCAAGGTACTGGCTGGAATCGATATTGCTGAATCAAGGAAACCCCAGGATGGCCGTTTCCAACAGGAGATCAGCAAGGATCATCCTGTAGACGTCAGGGTCTCCACGTACCCAACTCCATACGGAGAAAAGGTCGTAATGAGAATTCTGGATCAGTCAAAGGGAGTGACCAACTTGGATAAGCTCGGTTTTGGAAAGAGTACGCTCCAACAGTGGAAATCAGCCTATACAAGCGGCAATGGAATTGTTCTTGTGACAGGGCCCACTGGCAGTGGTAAGTCCACCACTCTATATGCCACCCTGAGCCGGATCAATACTATTGACCAGCATATCATCACTATCGAGGATCCGATCGAATATCGTTTGAAAGGTATTATCCAGGCCCAGGTGAACGAGCGGGCCGGGATGACCTTTGCTGCTGCCCTTCGTTCGATGTTGCGCCAGGACCCGGACATTATCATGGTGGGAGAGATGAGGGACCGGGAAACCATCGAATTGGCGATCCGAGCGGCCTTAACAGGGCACCTCGTATTCAGCACCATTCACACCAATGATGCGGCTTCCACCTATACCAGGCTAATGGATATGGGTACGGACCCATTTTTGTTAACTACGACGATCCGGGCCATACTCGCACAACGCCTTATCCGTAAACTCTGTACGAAGTGCCGTGTAAGGTACAGACCCACGGCCAAGGACCTGGACCACATCGGTATGGGGGACTATACTGGTGTTGCCTTCATGCCGTCGAAATCAGGCTGTAAATCCTGTGGCGATGGGTATTCTGGCCGGTCCGGCCTCTACGAACTTCTGATCCCAACGCTCGAGATAAATGAAGTGGTAAAGGTTGGAGGGAATTCAGAGGATATCCAAGAGATCGCGCTGGAACAGGGTATGAGGACGCTCAAGGATGCCGCCCAAGATTATGTTAAAACGGGTATCACATCCATCGAAGAGATAGCCAGGGTGCTCTGATGCCCATCTATACCTGTAAAGTCATGGATTCTGTCGGTGCTGTCAGTGAACGCAGTATCACTGCTGCATCAATGATCGAGATATACCGTATACTGGATATGAACGGTGAACAACTCATCACAGCGGAAAAGCCAAAGTTCAATATTGATATCAATATTGATAAATACCTGGGCATGGACAAGGGAAAACTTTCTCCTAAAGATCTCAATATGTTCACAAGACAGCTCCAGCTTTTGCTGAATACAGGGATCCCAATGCTTGATGCTCTGGATGCACTGGAGCGGGCCGCCACCACCGAGAATCTGAAAAGAGTAGTAAAGGATCTCAAAACAAGCGTCACACAGGGAGAATCTCTCTCTGCGGCCATGGCAAAGAATAAAAAGGTATTCAGCAATTTTTATGTGAACATGGTGAAGGCTGGTGAGTCAAGCGGCACTCTGCCCCAGATATTCGAGCAGATCCGTGTGTTTGCGGACCAGAGTATGGCGGCCCGACAGAAAATGAAGAAGGCCATGCGCTACCCCATATTCGTTATTTCCGCTATAATCATTGCTGCCTATGTACAGATCGCATTTGTCATGCCCAAGATGGCGTCCACCCTTTTGAGCGATGTGAAAGAGCTACCGCTGCCCACGAAGATCATGCTGGGCCTGAGCGAATATCTAAGTGTCTATGGTACCTATATCTTTGGCGGACTTTTCTTTACTATTTCCTTACTGGTCTATCTTGTTAGAACGGAAAAGGGTGCATACCAGTGGGACCTGATCAAGCTGAATCTGCCTCTCTTCGGTGCTCTCGTACAGGCTGGCGCTGTCGTACGTTTTACCCAGATCCTGAACACACTGGTCTCAAGCGGAGTTAAGATAGTTGATGCCCTGGAAATCTCCAGTGATACCGTGGATAATAAGGTCTTTGAAAAGATCCTGAAGGATGCTCGTCAACGTGTTTTGGAAGGAGACTCTCTTAGTATAGCACTGGAACATAAATATATGCCTGATATGGCTCCCAGTCTGGTGGGTATCGGCGAGCGGACCGGTGCATTAGGGGAGATGCTGGATGGGATCGCTGAATATTTTCGTTCATCACTTGAAGAAAAGATGGATACGATCCAGGCAACCATGGAGCCGGTGCTCACACTGGTCATCACTGTTTTCGTTGGTATTTTTGTTCTGGCAGTATTTTTACCCATGATCGAAAATATGACCAACATGATGCAATAATTAGATTAAATTTGGTAAATTGTTACTGGAGAGAATAATGAAACATAGATCCTCGCAATCAGGTTTTTCACTTATCGAGCTCATTGCGGTCATGATAATCATGGCCATATTAGCCGCAGTTCTTCTGCCAAGGATCACTACTATCACTGGTGGTGCCTATGAGTCCAACCTTAGGGCGATGTATGGTGCGATAAAAACGACTGTTAACGCTGAAGCGACAAGGGCTGCTATGAAGGGCGGTGCGTCAGGCCACCAGGAAACATTCCCTGACTGCGACGATGCCACAGCGAACTATTACCTGGATGATTGGTTCAAGGATTTTGATGTATACTACTGGTACCAGCAGAATCTGAATGAAGACTATGCGAACACGAATGGAACAGGGGAGAATTCACCTGTAGACGCGATCGTATTTCATTATATGCCGCATGGTCTGAAATCTAACAGAACATACGCCAGAGATCCGGACGGAGATGGTCCCCTTGCTGCAGGAGGTGCTGGGATCAGCACCAATAATTCAGACATTTATTATATCTACTATGCTCCCCATACAACTGGGAACGGTGGTTTTGATTTTGATGGTTACGTGCTCAATGCTTACCAGGATGATGGTAATGGTGATTGGGACGGGCCTGATACTGAGACGGCCATTGATGATATCCAATGGACAAGCCCCTGATGTGCTATGTTCTTGGTATCCTTTAGGAATGCCAGAGCCAGCAAGATCATTATAAATTATTTAAAGAACGCCGATCAGCATCGGCGTTCTTTTCTTTACAGACCCAATGGATTCACGATGGTAGAGCTCATTGCGGTGATGGTATTGGTCTCTATCATCGGGTCAGCAGTGGTAACCAGCTATTCCAGTTATAACCGATGGTTGGATAAGAACGAAGCGATCCTTGGTATGGTGCGTACCATTCGCAAGGCCCGAGATCATTGCTTGACCCGGAATGAGAAGTTCTTTCTAACGGTGGATGCGGTAAAGAATACCTACTCACTGCAGTATAAGGACGGTCGTGATTCATTGTACCTGCCACAGGAGACCAGCGCTCAATTTACAATGCCATTCTATACCGATATCACTTCGCTCACCATGGGCGCTGGGCACGCTTCCAGACCTAACGCTACCATAGAATTCAACATACTGGGAGAGCCCGTGATCGATTATGATCTGAACATCTATTTTAACGAGGGTGAGCGTGTTATCGTGGTAGTGACACCCACAGGATATATTCATGTACAATAGGTCCCAGTCAGGGTATGCACTGGCAGAAGTGCTTCTGGCCACGGTCGTGATCAGCATTTCGGTCGTAGAACTCTCAAGAGCCTTGAGCAATATCAATCGTGTTGCGGTTGTAGCATCGGCAGTGACCAAGGCCGGGAACCAGGCGGACATGCTCATGAAGAAGATAATGAGCAAGCGGTTCGATGAGAACATATACAATAGCTATTCACTGGATCTTGATGGTGATACTGGTCATATCGTGGCAAGCGGATACAAAGGTATCTCCGGAAGAAATGCACGCACCGTGGAACTGTGGTTCAAGGTTGATAATGATGATCTTGGTCTGTCACCATATGGCCTCGTCTACTGGGGAGAAGAAGATTACTGCAAGCGCTGGCGTATTGAACTGATACGTAGTGGAGGTTCCTTGTATCCATCGGTCGATCTTAATAATGCGGCCGTCAGACCGAGCTCCACGAATATTATCACAGATGAATCTTGGCACCACCTCGCTGTTACCGCAGAGAGTGGCGGAAGATCAAGCGAAGTAAGGATATACTTTGACGGAGAACTGTTGAACACTGCCACATCTGATCCTAACTGGTGTCCGGATTTCAATACTGGATCCTTGTCTAATGTTACTATTGGTGCTGGATATGGTTCCTGGTCCGGGGGATCATACCGTTATTTTGGGGGTGAGATAAAAGAGGTCCGTATCTGGAACTACGTTCGTACGGATGATGAGATCCGTGAAAGCTATGAAGGGTCCAAGATCAGCAACCCTGGTTCGAACCCAGGCCTGGTCCTATACTATATGATGGATGATAGCAAGGGTGGACTGGTCTATGATAAGAGCAGCAGCTGTGCTCACGGACGGCTGATGGGTGGGTCCGCGTGGACGGTTGGAGGATGGACCCAGGACCTGGGTGCCGAATCTGAGATCGGACCAGATGAGTATGATGATGTGGACGATTTTCATATGTATGATATTGTGGACACAGCATTTACTGGTCTGGGGTCTCGTGTGATGGTGAAGTACGTGAGCCTGGACCCGGGAACATGGACCCTAAGTAACGCGATGGAAGGCAGCCTGACCAATTATAAACAGGTCACGGTCAAGGTAGGACTCCCAGGGACCGCCGATTCTGTCAGACTGGATGCTATCATTGCTGCTGATGTTTCTCAGTATGGTGACATAACCATTTTCCCCTTTGGAGATTCTCAGGATGGAAGTCTTGACATAATCCCCGAATTTGTAGAATAGTGCATGACCTTGTTAAGAAATCGTTCCAAGGGTATGACCATGTTCGAGCTTATTGCGGCCATGGTCCTGGTGGCTATCCTGACACCGACCATGAGCTATATTATTTCCTATTCCATGCGCTCTATTGCAGCAACCCGTATAGGATTGGATGCTGATGAGGATGCAGAATATGCCATGCGCAGTTTTACACTGCATATCGATAGGGTCGTTGAGTTTATGGATGAAGGTATCCTTGATACCACGTTGGCGTTCAAGGCACAGGTCTCCAGCACGGACACGGTCAGTTATATATACAGCATTAGTGATCAGAACAGGTGGATCAGTTGTACACGTGATGGCGGACCCGAGGGGATCCTGTTGGAAGGAGTGATCGGTGATTCCATTGACTCGGGAGATGGCACTACCTCATATCTGTCCCGTTTCATTTATCGCAATAAGAACGGTTCTGTACTCACCACACCAAAAAATTCTACCATACACAGTGTAGAGCTGGTCATTTTCTTGGACCGGGGTTCAGAGCTTTACCGGTATACCACGAGCGCGGTACCTGGCCGGAACCTTTTCAAACTGTGATGACATGATCTATCGAGATACACAGAAGGGGTTTTTTATCGGTATTTTTGCTCTCGCTGTTATGGTGGTCTCTGCCCTGGCGATCACATACTTGAGCAGCCAGATCAATGATATGCTCCGGAACCAGGGCCAGATCGTCGCCCAGAAACAGGCCTATTGGAATGCTTTCTCCGGTCTGCAGATCATTGGTGCGGACACGATCGCAGGGATCCCTGCCAGCCTGGACACCATCGATTTCGCTGGCGGACTGATAACCTATGATAGGGTGACCCATGACAGTATCCAGTTTTCCGGTTCTCCACTTGTCAGTTCTATAAATGTTTCGGGCCAGGATGGTGTCCACGTTCGCAAGGCAAGGGTAACAATTGAGTCACCCCCAGATGTAGGTGCCGGTATTGCCAGCGGATCATGGGGTCAGACCTCCTGGACCAAGGCCATTCACCTGAACGGTGCGGACAAATTCTGGAAACAGCAGACCAATAGTGCTGTTGAAAACCCACTCAGACCGATCAATTATCCAATGGATAACGGAAAGACCTGGTCCGTCTCATCCTTATTCAAACTGGATTCCGGTATCACAACACAGAATTGTATTTGGAGCCAAACACCCTGGAATATGACTCGGAGGGTCATATCATTCACGGCCTGGATCACAGATACTGAGACCGGCGAAGGAAGTGTTCGGATCTATATAGGAGGTTCGAATAACGTATTGACGAACAAGTTAGAGATCAATTATACCAACATAAGTGGTATGGATCAATGGGTATCCTTCACATGCTTCTATGATGGGAGATCAACCTGCAAATCTGAAAATTGTGATAATGGCAGTCTCGATCCTAATGACCCTCCTGTCAAGCTGTACCAGACCAGTATAGCCACCGGCACCGTGACCGAGCTTACAGGCACGGTTGTTGGGGAAGGATTTAGGCAAAGTCCCGCACTCGGAGATTTTGTGGTTGGCCGCAGCAGGATCAAAGGAAACGCGATTGAGAGATTCGATGGAAAGATCGCCTATATCGGTGTCACCAGACCTGGCCTAACGCTATCACAGGTACAGGGTGATAGTAACTATGAGAATGGATTTGCCCTGGACCCGATAGGCTGGATCAATTCAAATGGAATAAATAGCACAGATCGAACCAAGGTCTGGCTGATGGGTGACGGTGAGGATGACACAGGCTCCTTGACCATGAACCAGGTGAACACCGATGATACAGACAGTAGACTGAGACGTGGAAGCGGGCCCAGCGTTGAGGATGTCACTATAGAGAACCAGGAAACCGATAGATTACCCGCCTGCAACTTTGCCCTTGATTTTGACGGTGTCGATGATGAGCTTAGTGTTCTGGATAATAACAGTATAGACCTTGGCCAGGATGATATAACCCTGGCGGCCTGGGTCTACCCTTATGATACAGAATTCAACTACGAGATCATAAATAAGAAACAGAGGGGCGGCTCTGGTACCAAAGGATATACCTATCGGATCAGAGATAATAGGATCGAATTCAGCTTTAAGACAAATGACGGGAATATTCTTGTTTATAATCCAACATCAGCTCCTGAGCTGTCCACTATGGATTGGATCCACACGGCCGTTGTTTTCGATCGGTCTGGATCACTTGGTTCCATCTGTCTGGACCTGGATTCCAATACTGATCGAGTGTATATACCCAATAACAGTGCTTTAGAACCAGGAACGGAAGCATTTTCCTGGTCCATCTGGTTCAATGCGACCTATATCGGACGAAGAAGCGAGCATAAGATATTTAGTAAGCGCAACAGCAGTGGTGATAATTATGAGCTTACCATCAAGAATAAAAAACTGCGGTTTACCTTTAAGGATAAGGATAGAAGCAGAAAACGCATCCAATCAGTTCTTACACTTATGAAGAATGTTTGGTACCATGCAGTTATCACCAGAGGGGATCACCTTCGAATGTATATTAACACCACCGATCAATCGAGTGTTACACCTGTCCATGGGTTTGATGTGACCACAGGTATGAATCTTGTATTAGGATGTGATCCATATGGAAGATCCCGCTATAATTTTCTTGGTATGATCGACCATTTTGCCATGTGGAACACAGAGTTAACTGCAGAAGAGGTGGTACAGATATATAATGGTGGGACCAGTATGGATTATAATAAAGATAGTGGAGATTATGGGTCGGCCGCGAGCCTAAGAGGCTTCTGGAGAATGGATGAAGGAAGCGGGACATCGGTAACTGACGTGTCTGATGGATATGATAATAATGCAATTTTCATAAATAGCCCGACATGGAGTGAAATGGGATACTCGAACGATATCGGAAGGGCGAGCCTTTACGTCAATGGCGATCTTTATGGAACCAGATCATTTGAACCTCAGCACGAACCATCCGGCACACTTGCCAATGACCTGAAACTGTCCATTGGACACCGGAAATATCCTCTTTCCAATCATTTTGGTGGTCAGATCGATGAGGTATCTGTGTGGGGCAAGGCACTGGACCCCAATGATATAACTTCCCTGTTCAATGGAAGCGCGAAACGAAGATCAAACCGGATCGCACCAGATGACCTGGTGCTCTACCTGAAGTTCAATGAGAGCATCGGTACAACTGCAAATGATGAAACAATAAATGATAACGATGCAGAGTTCCCGTCTGATGAGTCCAAGCGCCCAGAATGGGTTTCAGTTGACTATTGACAGCGGAAAGAACTTTCAACCAGTATTTTTTTCTATCATCTGCACTCCTTTGCCCCCAACACTGGAATATCAGTATACAAGAAAACAGAGGAATTGATACTTTTATATAGTTTTAAATCATAGAATATCAGTTTTATGGGTCTTTATTTTTTATAGAAGAATTTTTTGTAAATTATAATTGATATGAGAAACTTTCTGATCATAACACTATCCTTACTATCATTTGGGACATCGCAGGATAAAGTAAGCACCGAGAACTTTACCCAATATGGTGATAGTTATACAGGAGACCTTAAAGATGGTAAGAGAGACGGGGAAGGGATCTTCATTTATCCGAACGGTGACAGGTACGAGGGTGAATGGAAGAATGATAAAAGGGATGGTATGGGTGTCTTCACATTTGAGGATCAAACTCTGAAATATATAGGTGAGTTCAAGAATGACAATTTCCATGGTCAGGGAACTCTGTATGTCAATAACGAAGAGAAGTACGAGGGTACTTGGAACTATGGTGAGTTGAGACAAGAGGCCACTATTTCATATCCATTGCTTGATAGATATGAAGGTGAGTGGAAGAATGACAGGGAAGAAGGTAAGGGTTCCTCCATCTATGTACTTGGTGAAGGAGCTGAGAGCAGATGGAAGAATAATAAGATGGAAGAGGGCGATAGCTTGAATGATTCAGATAGTGTGGAATACGAAGGTGAATGGATGAATGATAAGATCGCCGAACCTGTCTCTTCCAATGAGTCTGACCCCGATGAATATTTGGATACGTGGAAGATCGATAAGAAGACCGAGCAGGCCACTATAGACTACCCAAACGGAAATAAATATGTGGGCGAGTATAAGGATGGATACATGGATGGGAAGGGTACCTTTACTTATGCAAACGGTAATGCATATGCAGGCGGGTATAAGGATGGTAAAAGACATGGAAAAGGCACTTTTCATTATGAGAATGGTGAGACCTATGTAGGTGATTATAAGAATGGTGAGAGGGATGGACACGGCACTTTCAACTATTCAAGTGGTGATAAGTATATGGGTGAATGGAAAGATGATAAAAGACATGGAAAAGGTACGTTTATTAGTAAGGGTGGAGATAGGTATGAGGGTGAATGGATAGAGGATGAAAGGACCAGCCAGGGTATCCTGACCCTCGATAATGGCGACAAGTATGTGGGGGATTGGGAAAACAATAGAATGACCGGTCATGCCATCTATACCTTCGCAAATGGTGATACATACGATGGTATGTTCTTGGATGGGAAGACGCATGGAAAAGGTGTTCTACAATATTCGAACGGTGACAGGTACGCAGGTGAATGGGAGAATGGTATGAAGACCGGTCATGGTGTTGAGACCTTTATAAATGGCAATAACTATTCAGGTGAGTACAAGGATGGTAAGCGCGAGGGACAGGGTAGGTTCACATATTCGTTCGGAGATGAATATGTAGGTGCATGGAAACATGACAAGCGAACCGGTCAGGGTATTTACATGTTTGCCAATGGCAATAAATATGATGGTATGTTCTTGAATGGGCAATTACATGGACACGGCACTTACACATATTCGAACGGTGATATCTATGTAGGGGAGCATGAGACCGGTAATATGAATGGTAAAGGTGTCTATTTTTTCAATAGTGGTGATAAATATGAGGGTGAATGGCAAAAGGGTAAGATGACCGGTCAGGGTATCTATACGTTTGCAAAAGGTAACAGGTATGATGGTCGGTTATTAGACGGAAAGAAAGATGGAATGGGCACTCTCAAATACTCAGATGGAGAAATATATGAGGGTGAGTATAAGGATGGAAAAAGGGATGGTAAGGGTGTTTTCACATATCCAAATGGTAAAAAGTATGTAGGAGACTGGAAAAATGATAGGATGACCGGTCAAGGTATTCTGGTCCTCTCAAATAGTGATAAGCAAGATGGTACCTTCTTAAATGGGAAATTGAACGGGCCAGGCATCTTCACATATTCTACGGGAGAAAAATACGATGGTCATTATGAAAATGGTAAGAGACATGGGTCTGGTGTCTTCATATATTCCAACGGAGAATCGTATGATGGTGATTGGATACTTGATAAAAAGAGTGGCACCGGTACGTATACATATCCAAACGGTAACAAGTATGTAGGTGACTACAAAGATGATAGGATGGAAGGACAGGGTACCTATACTTATGCGAACGGGGAAAAATATGTAGGTAGGTACAGTGATGGCAGGAAAGAGGGGTCAGGTATCTTCACATATTCGAATGGAGAAAAGTATATAGGAGAATGGAGAGATGATATTTATAATGGACAGGGTGCCTTTAATTATCGAAATGGAGAAAAATATCTGGGTGAGTATCAGGATGGTAAGCGCGAGGGACAGGGCACTTTCACTTTTACAGATGGTGATAGGTATATAGGGGCCTGGAAAGATGATAAAAGAACCGGTCCGGGTATCTATAGCTTTGCAAATGGTAACAAGTATGAGGGCATGTTCCTAAATGGGAAATTAGACGGTCAGGGTACTTATACCTATTCGAACGGTAACATATACATAGGGGACTGGAAGGATGATAAGAAAAATGGAAGAGGGACCCTTGATTTCAAAAGCGGTGATCTGTATGTAGGCGATTGGAAAGATGACAGGATGAATGGTCAGGGTACCCATACATACAGCAATGGTGATAGATATGAAGGTATGTACTTAGATGGGAAAAAGAATGGTCAGGGTACCTATGATTATTCTAACGGAGAAAAATATGAGGGTGACTATTTAGATGATAAGAGGGAAGGAAAAGGTACATACACATATATAGGGGGTGAGAATTATATTGGAGATTGGAAGGATGATGAGAGGAATGGTCAAGGGACATTTACTTTCATAAGTGATAATAAGTACCAGGGAGATTGGAAAGATGATAGGATGACAGGTCACGGAATCTATACATACACCAATGGTAACATTTATGAGGGCCTATTTTTAGATGGAAGGAAGAATGGAAAGGGTATTTTCACTTATTCGAACGGTAATAGGTATGTAGGCAGCTGGAAAGATGATAGGATGGATGGTCAGGGTATTTTCACATATTCTAATGGTGACTGGTATGAAGGGTATTTCAAGGATGGTATGAGAGAGGGACAGGGTATTTTCACTTATTCGAACGGTGATAGGTATGAAGGTTATTATGAGGGTGATCAGAAGGAAGGACAGGGTATTTTCACATATTCTAATGGTGACTGGTATGAAGGAGGCTGGAAAGAAGATGATTTTGGTGGAAAAGGTACCTATACCTATTCGAGTGGTGAATGGTATGCAGGAAGTTACAAAAATGGTAAAAAGAAAGGTGCCGGAACATTTATCTATTCCAACGGCGACAAATATATTGGAGAGTGGCACGAAGATGATTTTAACGGAATTGGTACCTATATTTTTTCATTCGGGGACAAGTATGAAGGCGAGTTCAAAAATGGTGAAATATATGGCCAGGGCACCTATACTTATTCAGACGGGGACAAATATATTGGCGGATATAAGGATGGTGATTTTCATGGCCAGGGCACTTACACTTATTCAGATGGGGACAAATTTGTTGGTGCTTTTATGGATGGTGCAAAAGAAGGACAGGGTATCTTGATTTATGCGAACGGGGAAAGATATAAGGGTAACTGGAGGAATGATAAGATAAACGGTCAAGGGATCTTTACATTCACAAACGGTGATAAATACGATGGAATGTTCATGGACGGAAAAATGAATGGCGAAGGTAAATATACTTATTCCAATGGTGAAGAATATGAGGGGGAATGGGAGAATGATAAAAGAGATGGTAAAGGTACCCTTACTGATTCGCGCGGTAACAGATATCAAGGGGAATGGAAAGAGAACAGGATGTCCGGCAAGGGTATCTATACATTCACAAATGGAAATAGGTACGAAGGAATGTTCGTGGATGGAAAAAAGAATGGTCAAGGTACATACACTTATTCCAATGGTGAGAAGTATAGTGGCGATTTTAAAGATGATATGAGGGAAGGTCAGGGTACTTACTTTTCATCATTCGGTGATAAGTACGAAGGTGACTGGCAAGATGATAAGATGAATGGTCAGGGTATCTATATCTTAAAAAATGGTAATAGGTATGAGGGTATGTTCTTAGGAGGAAAGTTAGATGGCAAGGGTATCTTCACCTATTCGAATGGTGATAAATATGTAGGCGATTATATTGCTGGTAGATTTAGTGGCCAGGGTACTTTTATATCTTCATCCGGTGAAAAATATGAAGGTGAATGGGAAAATGGTAAAAAACATGGAGAAGGTATTTTAACCTATCAAAATGGTAACAGGTATGTTGGAGAGTGGGAGAACGATATGATAACAGGACAGGGCATATATACATTTGAGAGTGGTAATAAGTATGTTGGTGAGTGGAGAGACAATAAAAGGACCGGTCAAGGGATTTTCACTTTCAATGGCGGCAGCAAGTATGTTGGTGATTTTAAAGATGATAAGAAGGAAGGACAGGGTACTTTCACTTATTCGAATGGTGACAAGTACATAGGTGAATGGAAAGATGATAAGAAAGAGGGACAGGGTACTTTCACCTATTCGAACGGCAGCAAGTATGTTGGTGATTTTAAAGATGACAGGAAAGAGGGACAGGGTACTTTCACCTATTCGAATGGCAACAAATATGTAGGAGTGTGGAAACAAGGCAAGCCTATAATGCGATGAGAAAAATTATTATGAATGAAAAGATAGGAACTAAGAAGTTCATGGTCTTGGTTGAACTGTGAACAGAATATTATCATAAGGAACCTGGCCTCATGATATTTCTGTTGAAGAAGATCAGACCGTTATCTCCTATATTATTTAACAGGCAAGTATGCTTATTCTAATATCTTTCCTGACCTGGTTTAGTAGAGCGAGGCTTACCGTAAGTTGCCCTGGTCTAATGTATGTATTATTTATAGTGCTCTTTTCTGAACCAGTACAAGCCCAACAACAGTTCGGAAAGATATTTCAGAAAAATCTTAATAAAGTATCATCTGCGGATACAATTCAAAATAAAGGATCATTGCTGAACAATATTAAAAAACAGAGCAGAAGTATGTCACAGGATCCTACCGGTTCTGATCTATCCGGTAAGATCGTACTCCCTACTGAAACTGTAGCTGATGAACAAACTGATAGGAACCAATATATAGGTTCCTATCATGATACGACAAAACAAAATGGACCTATACATGTGAGATCTGATACTCTTTTTAAGGTCTTGAATAAGAGCCACCGATCTGAAAGTAGGTTTGGAGGATCTGATTCTGAACCATTAGATCTTGCTATCCCATTACCATCCCGGTATAGGATGAGTATGGATAGTCTTATTATAAATGATAGGATCCTATATAGGTTCAATGGAGAGAACCCATATACAGGTGTGGTGGTAGACCTATGGGACAATGGAAATAAGAGATTTGAAGGTACATATATGAGTGGGAAAGAAGATGGAAAACACACGGAATGGTATAAAAATGGACAGAAAGAAAAGGAAACTACCTGGTCAGATGGGGTTCTGAACGGAGAGTGGGCAGAGTGGTTTGAGAATGGTCAAAGCATGTTTGAAGGTAGCTACCTGAATGGTGTAATTGATGGACCACTGTCAGAATGGTATTCGAACGGCCAGAAGAAGGAAGAAGGTACAATGAGCGCTTTAGGATCAGTTGGTATGATAAAAGATGGCACATGGACAAAATGGTATTTGAATGGGCAGGAACAGGAAAAAGGACGTTTCATCAAGGGTGATAAGGATGGGCCGTGGGCATACTGGTATTCGAACGGTCAAAAAAAAGCACAAGGAGCCTACAAGGATGGGTATGAGCATGGATCCTGGATAAAATGGTATGATGATGAGCATAAGATGTCTGAAGGAAACTACCGGAATGGGAATCGTGATGGAAAATGGGTACACTGGTATGAATGGGAATGGAAGCGAACAGCAATGCATAATGATAGTTTAAGGGGCGGACCTATCATGTCTTGGTACAAGGATGGTGAGACCCAAAGAGTGGAGTTCTGGAATAATGGAGAAAAGCATGGTACCTGGACATGGTGGAATAATAATGGTCAGATAGATAGTACCGGTACCTATACGAATGGGCTGAGAAATGGTAAGTGGACCTTTTGGGATATTGCTCTGAAACAACAATCAGAAGTGAACTGGAGAAATGGAGAACAGATCGGGGATGTGCAACTATGGGATGAAAATGGTATGCGAGTGGAACCGAAAGAAATGAGATCTGACACAACTGAAATAGTATCGAACCCAGAGATAGTTCCTATTGTAATAGAGGTCGAGGAACAGAACTTGGTGTGGAAAAACGTTATAAAAGCTATTGATGAAGAAATTAAACTGTCTACTGATGGAAAATGGGTAGAACGATATGCTAATGGTGAGAAGAAATTAGATATAAGATATAAAAAGGGGAAAAAGGACGGTAAATGGACCTACTGGTATGTAAATGGAAATAAAAGATTAGAGGGTGGTTATAAGAAAGGAGTAAAACATGGAAAATGGATATATTACTTTGAGAATGGAAGTAAGAACCTATCGGAATCTTACAAGAATGGTAAAAAAGATGGTTCATATAGCTCTTGGTATGAAAATGGAGATAAGAAAGAAGAGGGGCATATTAAAAGTGGAAAATGGACAAAATGGTATGAAAATGGAAATAAGAAAGAAGAGTCGTCTCGTAATGATAGTGGTAGTTTTCAAACTTTATGGCATGACAATGGGCAGAAGATGCAAGAAGGAAATTTTAATAAAAATGGTATAATGGATGGACTATGGACTCATTGGGATAGTGATGGAGGATTGTATGCAAAGAGAACTTATAAAGATGGTGTAAAACAAAGTGAGACTATGTATTAAAATAAAGTTATTATTTAAAACACAAATCATTAAAACACCTCGATTTTGATATTGGGTTATTATTTCGTAAGTAGTTAAGGGAATCGAATGAAAAAATAATTATCTAACATTCCTTATCTCAAGCCCTGAAGTAGCGGGGTTTTTTGTTTGTAGGGATGATG
>ENA-UPTF01000436-UPTF01000436.1-marine-metagenome-genome-assembly--contig:-NODE-436-length-29758-cov-3.179542_pt1 | contig 29758 bp, 12 predicted proteins | sample MGYA00238166_ERZ767019 | MGnify/ENA primary metagenome ERZ767019 (study PRJEB28930, sample SAMN06266391) | marine metagenome | isolation source: Sea water from 250 m depth | place: Atlantic Ocean | study... | reverse complement strand
ATGGTTGCCGTGGGTGGACCTCTCATCGAATTTGAAGTTGAAGGCGACGGTGATGCGGCTACTAGTGAGCCTGAGCCTGAGTCTGAGCCGGAGCCGGAGCCGGAGCCGGAGCCTGAACCAGAGCCTGAACCCGTTGTAACTCCTGAACCAGCGCCCACGCCCGAACCTGCGCCAAGTGCCAGCACCTCTGATCGGCCACTCGCTTCACCCGCCGTTCGTCGACGTGCGAAGGAAGAAGGGATTGCACTCTCACAAGTCAATGGGTCAGGACCTGCGGGCCGAATCACTCACGGCGATTTAGATTCGCATCTTAGCGGAGACGGTACTGTCGGCGGTCTGCCCATACCAAAGGCTGGAGTTGAACGCTCGGGCGTCACAGAGGTTCCCGTGATTGGACTGCGAAGAAAGATTGCGGAGCAGATGACCAAGTCTTACACGACCATTCCACACTTCTCTTACTTTGAGGAAGTTGATGTGACCGATTTGGAGGCATTGCGACAATGGATGAATTCCAATCGTACCGAAGACCAGCCGAAGTTGACCTACCTCTCGTTCATCATGCAGGCTCTGGTCAAACTGTTCCAAGGTGGGCACGAGGGTTGCAACGCTACATACGACGATGAGAAAGAGGTGCTAACACTCCATGAAGCGGTGAACATTGGGATTGCCACGACCACGGATCGCGGACTGTATGTGCCCGTCGTCAAGCATGTCGAAGGGAAGACAATCTGGGAAGCAGGCGCTGAATTGATTCGAGTCGCAAGCGCGGCTCGAGATGGGAGTGCTTCGCTAGATGATCTAACGGGTTCAACATTCACAATCACCAGTTTGGGCCGAGATGGTGGATTGGGTGCAACACCCATCATCAACCATCCAGAAGTTGGGATTCTCGGAGTGCACAAGGCAATCGACAGGCCCGTTGTCGTCGATGGAAAAATCACGATTCGAAAGATGATGAATCTCTCTTCGTCATGGGACCACCGTGTTGTCGATGGGGCGGCCGATGGGCGGCGGTCCGTCGTCGCCGCCGCCGCGAAACTCGTTGTCGTACAGCTCGAGGATCGGCCCCGCCCGGCTGCCGCCGCTGACGTCGAAGATGTCGCTGTAACCGGTCGTCGCGCCGAACCGGTTCCGCGCAAACACCAGTTCGCCGCCGGCGCGGATGCCGATGCCGCGCACGTGTTCGCTGTGGCTTAGATCGGGGAACACGCAGTCGCGCACCGTGAGCGAGGCATCCTGAAACCAGATCAGGTTCGTCCGAGTGTCGTGCCACTGCACATGGTCTAGCGTGACAACCGAGTTCGTGACCGCCAGCGCGTATGAGCTGGTATGATGAAAGTCGACGTACGCAAGCCGGTTGTCGTATTCGGAGTTGCTGAAGCCAATGCCGCCCCACGCGCCGGTCGACCCCGGCGCGCGGAGAAACTGGATGCGTTGTTGCGCTTCGCCTTCGGCAAGTAGACGCCCCTCGACGAGCAGTCGTCCATCTGGACTGAAACAAATCGTCGCGCCGGGGTCGACCGTTAACGTGACACCCGCCGGTACAACCAACGGTCTGACCACGAGCAACGGCTGTGCCGCCGTCCAGCGGGTGGACTGGCTGAGGCGTTGGGCAAGCGAGCGTGAGGGTGCGGCGCCGTGCCAGACATCGGAGTCTTGCCGGGCGACCACGTTGCCGGAGGCGTCCAGCGCGTGTACGAGCAGCCGGTTCAGTCCGCGCCGCAGCGTGACATTGGCCTGCCACCGTGCTTCCGGCGCAACCCAGTCGGCGGCATGGCCGTTGACCGTGACCGATACCGTCCGGGTGGCTGGCGCCTGGCCGGACAGTTCGAGTTGCGGGGAGTGAGAAGTAAAAAATCCGTTTCGCTTGGCCAAGCCGGTTGTCACGGTCAGCTCGCGCGGGATTTGCGACAGCACAAACTCGCAGCGCTTGGCAGCGAACGATTTAAGCCGGTCGACCTCGGCGCTCGGTAGATAATCACCCACAAGCCGGTCGATCACTGGGTCGAGTTGCCCGGTCGAAAACACTGTCCGCGCCAGGTCGTCCAAGTGAAACCAATAACGCGCCGCTACCGTAGGGCGGCTCATCAGTTGGCTCAGTACTGGGTTCGCGGTGACGCGCCATAGCGCGCTTTGCGTCCCGCCCTGCACGCCGAGCACGGCGTCGAGGTCATATGGGATGAGCGTGAATCGGCGCTCGGCCGTGCCGGCGTACATCGCGTAGTCGCCCTTTTTGCCGGTGACGAGGCTCGTCTCCTCGTTGCCGAGCAGGTCGTGTACGGCAAGGTGCCGCATCCACACATCGAGATTCATCCGGCTGGCCGGGGGTGGCTCGTCCGTTTGGCCAAGCGCGCGGAGGAGTTCGATCAAGTCGGAGTAGTCGTTTTGCCACGCATTGGTCTGCTTGGCATAAAAATATTTTTTCGTGTACGGCGCGGGCTCGTGACCGAGAAATTTCAAGTCGGCGTAGCCGCCGCCCTTGTATAGGTTGCCGTTGTCGTCATTGGGGAACTGCCAGCGAATGTACTCCGAGTTCAGCGGGTCCAGCTCGGCGTAGTGGCCGAACTGGTTTGCGTCGCCGAGCTGTTCGTTATTCTCGAACACGCGCACCGCCCGGGCGCGAGGCGCGGGCAAACCGGCGAGCCGGAAAAGCGCGCTACCGAGTTCCTGCGCGTGCGGGTGGATGGCATTAAGGTTAATCGCGGTGCGACCACGCCACGACCGGTCGTTGGGAAAGTTGACACGCCGACTTTTGTTCGTTGCCGCTCGTGACGTCGTGCCGCGCAACCGCACGCCGACGTTGTAATGCACGTGTGTCTGTCCGCTCTCGCGGTTGATGAAGGTGCCGCTCATCTGTGCGTCACTGGTGTTGTGCCAGGGTCGGCGACCGATCTGGGTTAGCTCGTCGCGCTCGCGTTTTGTCAAAATAATACGATGCACCGGACGTCCCGGTGTGACGACTTGATCGTCCACTTGATAAAGTAAGCGTGGACAATCTTCCGTCGCGCTTGGCCAAGTGCGTGCCGCGCCTTGGCCGTCGGTTGCGCTGACGTAAAATTCTATGACTTGGCCGTCAGCCTGAGGCGGGAGCGTCGCTGCAAATTGCTCAGCGCCGGATTGCGCCATTGGCATCGAATGAAAGTTGGCTTTTCCGTCGAGCCTGTAATGCAATTGGGCCTCGGTTCCGTCCGGTGACTCGTCAATGACGCGCGCAGTGACTGTCACGGAGTCGGCGGATTGCGGCACGGCCGGCGTGTGGATCACGTCCAGAATCAACGGCGGAATGTTGGTGGTTTTGGTTGAGTTCGCGCGGCCTGCTGTGCCGCCCTTAGCCAAGCTGGAGTGCCAGTTTTGCCCGTGGTTGTTGAATAAACCGGGCTGCATCAGTTCGAGCGAATGTCCACCCCCGTCGTGTATCGCGTGCCAGGTCCACCCACGATGGCCTCCGCGCAGCGGGCCAGTCACGCGTCTGCTCCAGTCGCCCTGGGTGCTGTAGCGCACCTTGTCCGCCGTAGCGCCGTTGGCATCGACGAGCCGGATGGTTTCGCCGTTGTTGGAGAGTTGGCCCCGCCAGTTGCCAACGACATTTTTGACGTCGGGATGCAATTCGGTGAACCGCGCTACATCCGCTGCAATGACTAAACCGCTGTCGGGTGGCAGCGTGATTTTGCCGAAGACAAACAAGATACCGGCGTTAAGTTGCCAGCTATCGAGAGAGACCGGCTCGTCCTTGAAATTCCATATCTCAACGAACTCCTCCGACACCGACTCGTTGGCAGGGCGGTAGTGAATTTCGTTGATGAGCACCTGCGCCGGAATGGGAATTGCAGCAAGGCAAAACAAAAACCAAATACAGCCGCGCCGCAACGATCGGTTCGATAGCGGCATGGTTATTTTTTGCGGCGGAGTGCCCTGCGCTTGGCCGCGAGCAGGCGGCTGGTGGTGGAGTCGTCCTCCGTTGCGTGAGGGTCATCCACCGGCCCGGCTTCGGCGACTGCGGTTGCGCTTGGTTGATTGGCGACTTCGGTCGGCATTTGTTCCGATTGAAAGAGGCGTGGATCGGGCGCGCTTGGCTTATTGCGTTCGAACGACTGTCGGGTCTCGTCGCGCTTGGCCAGAAGCGAGGCGAGCGACTCGTCAGTGCCGGTTTGCTGTTGTCTGCGTTGCCAGAAGAAGAGCAGCCTTCGCAGGTTCGCGGTGACCTTGAGCCACTCTTCCCAGTCGAGGTGGATGCGGCGAACGACGACATCAACCGGGAACAGGATGACAGCGAACATTAGCAGGTACTCCCAAAGATCCACCGGCTGAAAAGTCTTCTGCCTGTCGCGTTCGAACGGGTTGTCAGTGGTAAAGTCGCGGTTGAGCAGCTTGCCGCCGCTGACTTCGGCCAGCCGCTCGAGGCGGGCGAGGTTTGGCCGCGACTCGGCGAACTCAGGTGAGTGGTCGAGATTCGCGCCGATGATCTGCGAGGAGCGCAGTTCTCCGTTCTGCATCTCACGCAAATGAACCAGGTACGCGCCGGTTTTGCGTGTCTCAAACTCCGCATCATATCGGCCGGTAGCGCTCTGCTTGAGCGGGACGAGCTGGCGTTCGCCCTTTGGGCCAACGACAACAGCCTGTAGGTCGAGGAAGTTGCGGTAGTTGCCGGCGGCGTCCATCGCCTCGACACTGATGATGCCGTTGCCCCGCTCGATCGCGACGTCCGCCGAGAGGTCACCAGTCTCGATACGACGCAGGCTCCAATTGGCGATCTGGACCCAAAACGTCCGGTAGCGGGCCCAGCTGATCCAGCGGCTGCCCCACTTGGCGCGGGCGTCTGAGGTGAACGCCACCGCACGGCCAAGGCCGTACTGCCAGTGTGCCAACAGCGGGTCGCCTTGCGCGGTGAGCAGCGGCGTCTCGGCGCGCGGTTTTTCGCTGGTGGCGATATAGCCGAGCAGTTGCGGATAGTCGCCAGCTGCGAAGCCGGTGAGCGCCTCGCTGGCGGCGACCTGTTGCGGCGTGAACGGCTCCTCATAAATGGCGGTCTTGAGAATGACGGCTGTCTCCTTGAGAAAAATCTGCGGTAGTTGTGCCGGATTGGTAATATTGTAAAACCGACCGTCACCCTTCTCAGCGATCTCGATCATCGTGTCCGGCCCAGCATGACCGGCGATCAATACCGTGCTAACGGTGATTTTTTCATCACGCATGCTGGCCATCAATTCATCGCCCGGGGCAGCGGGATCGCCGTCGCTGAACAGGATCATGTGCCTGATGCTGGCGCTTGATTCCTTGAGGCCCTGATAGCCGATCGTCATCACGTTTTGGAAAGAAGGCAAATCACCCTGATTCATCCCCATAATCTGCCGCCCCAGATCCTGCCTGTCGCCGACCTTGGTCAGCGGAAACAGCCAGCGATCCTGTCCGTCCCACAGCACCACGCCGAGTTCGTCGTTCGGACCCATTGCGTCGAGCACGCCGATCGCACATTGCCGGGAGACCTGATTGCCGTTGTTGAACTCCATCCCGTGCATCACCAGTACGAGCGCGCCCGGCGGCAGGACTTTCTTGCTGCTCAACTCCATGCTGACCGGCAGCGCTCGCTCGAGCGGCGTGTTGCGGTAGCCGCCGGCTGCGAACGCCTGGTCGCCGCCGATGCAAACCAGCCCCACGCCAAAGTCGCGCACCGCGCTCTCGAGCAGAAGCATTGTGTCTCGGCCAAGGTCGCCGGCGTTGATATTACTCAAGAAAATTGTGTCGAACGCCTGGATGCCAGCAAGCGAGCCGGGCATCGTCGTAATGTCACCCAGTTCAACCTCAAGCTCGGCGCCGCGTAGGGCGCCGGCCAACGGCGCATCGCGCTGCGGGTCGGACGAGACTATCAAAACACGGGCATCGCCGCGCACATTGGCAAAGCCGGAGGCACGGTTGTTTTGTGGGATGCGGTCTCCTTCGGCCTCGATCTGCACCTGGTACGAATAAAAACCTGCTTGGCCAAGTGCTTGTGGAAAGCTAAACAAATTTTTACCTTTGGCTAAGCTCACCATCTGTTCGCCGAGCAACTGGTCGTTGCGGAAGAGCCTGACCTTGGCCGGCTGCTCGCGGTCGGATAGCGCAAAAATCTTGGCGTCAAACGGCTGGCCCTTCTTCACCGTGCCGGGCACAGCCAGGCGCTGAACCGATACGTCGCCGCCGCCCTGTGTGCCGAGCGGCACCACGTCCACCGACACGCCAAGCGGCTTGGCCGCCATGACCGCCTGCACGGCGTCGCCAATGTTCTCGTTGCCGTCCGAAAACAGAACGATCCGTTTCTGGCCGATCTCCGGAAACGCCGCCGTGCCGAGGCGAATAGCCCCGGCGATGTCGGTGCGATCCGCCCCGACGACGGTCTGGATGGTGTTTGTCTGCAGGGCGGCCGGTGTGAGTGTCATCTCGATGCCGGCGTCCGCGCCGAAGACCATCAGGCCAGCCTTGTCGGTGGTTTGTTTCTCGGCGGAGGCGAGCAGTTTCTGCGCGGTGCTTTGTTCGGCGGCGGGAACACTTTGCGATCGATCGATTAGGAAATAGACGTTCATCCCCTCCTGCGGCTTATTTTGCTGCAGACCGGCGAGGGCCAACACCACGGCGGTTACGAGCAGCGTGCGGAGTCCGTACGCGAGCCAGCGGCGCCACGTCTGGATTTGCACGTCGGTTTTCCATGCGAGCCACGTCACCCAGCCCAGTGCCAACGGCAAAGCCAGCAGCCAGAGGGGATGGGTGAACTGGAAGGTCATTTAGTTGGGGGAGCTTGAATGTTGAAGCTTCGACGCCGATTCACGGCGGATCAGTTTTTGCACGCGATGATTCTGTGAATCGGCGACGTAGAGATTCCCGAGCGAGTCGAGCGCGAGGCTCCACGGGTTGTTGAACCGGCCTGGCACACTGCCCGCGCCGCCGATGACCTCAATCACCTGATCGTCCGGGCTGAGCACTGTCACGCGGCTGTTGCCAAATTCGCAGACGTATTGCCGCCCCTGTTCATCCACTCGCACATCGTATGGATAACTAAACTTGCCGTGCGCCGCGCCGGGGCCGCCGTGCTCACGCAGGAACGTCCCGTCGCCGTCAAACACCTGCACTCGATGGTTGCACGAGTCGGCGACGTACAGTTTGCCGTTGGCGTCAAGCGAGAGTCCTTCGGCGCGATTGAACTCGCGCGGCCCGCGGCCTGCGCCGCGGATCTCGACCTGTACCGACCCGCGGGCTAGGGCGAATTTCTGCAGTCGCTCGATGATCTGAAATTCACTGACATATGCTGCACCGTCGGGCTCGATCGCGACTGCACGGGGAAAAGACAACTGCCCCTTCTCGCGGCCGTGCACGCCCCACTGCGATACCAGTTCGCCTTCCGGCGTAAAGTGGTTGATCCTGGAATAGTGCGGCTCGACGACGACGATGTTTCCCTCGTGATCGAGCGCCATGCCTTTAGGCCGTCCGCGCTCGATCTCTGGCATCTGCCATTGCAGTAGATAGTTGCCTTCCGGATCGAACTTCTGCACGCGGCCGGTCATGTCGCACACGTAAACATTGTCGTCCCGGTCGACGGCCACCGAGCGCGGCTTGACGAACCGGCCCGGCGCGTTGCCGCGGCTGCCAATCACTTGCACGTCGGAGAAAATGGCGCTGTCAATTCCGTCGCCGCTTGGGCCAGCGCCGCAGCTGGCAAGCAGCACGCCGCAGCCCAGCGCGATCGCTTGGCCGGGTTGCGAGCGGATTGTACGGCAGAGGTTCACCTGGCGGCAATCCTCGCCGACTGCGGGGCTTTTGCAAGTTTGGCCCAGTCTGTATACTATCCCACAATGACCTGACCGAGCGTAACTTTTAGCCTTAGTTTGTTGTACTGCGGTACGAGAGTCATTCATAAGAGGTACACGATGAAAAATGAAACCGTGAGAAGCATTGCGGCTATGGCAGTTATGGCTTGGAGCCTTGGTGAAGTTCTGGCTCAGGAATCGGAAAAAACGGACAAGCCGGAAGCGGCCAAGGAGGACCGTGAACGGGATTCCTCCGGCAAAGATCGGCGCGCTCGCATCATGAGAGCGTTTGACAGGAACAAGGATGGCGATCTTGACCAGGAGGAGCGGGGGGTGTTGCGCAGGTATATCGAGTCGCGTTCTTCCAAATCAGGGGGAGAAAAAACTCGGGACGACAAAATTGAGGTACCGAAGGATTATGACCCAAAAAAGAAGTACCCCTTTATCCTTAGCCTTCACGGTTACGGATCAAGTTCCAGGGGTCAGCTGAGGTTTTTCCCCTTGGAAGACCTCGCTGAGAAGCATGACTTTATCTACTGCGCCCCCGATGCCGTAGACCGGAGTTGGAATGCCACAGAAGCCTGTTGTGACTGGCGGGGCAAGGTTGATGACTCGAAGTATTTGCGGGCCTTGATTGAATCCGCTGTGAGGAAATACAGCATAGACCGGAGCAGAATTTATGTGACCGGTTTGTCCAATGGCGGATTTATGAGTTACCGTATGGCCCACGATCACTCTGACTTGATCGCGGCGATCGTTCCCTTTGCTGGGGTGGGTCACAAAACCTGGCCAAGCAAACCGAAAAGATCAGTCAGCGTGCTGCATATCCACGGCACCAAGGACAGCACTATCAAATGGAACGGAGGCACAACCCGGAGCTCGAGCACCTCCTATCCGGGTGCAGAGGAAAATTTCAATAATTGGAAACGGTTCAACCAATGCGACCGTGAAGTGGATATAAAGGAAAACAAGATTGATTTGACCAAGAAAGTGCCCGGAAAGGAAACCACCGTGACGCGCTTTGAAAATAAGGATGGGAGTATCACGACCGAACTATGGAAGGTTGTCGATGGTGCGCATGTCACCCGACCCTCGGGCGAGGCACGGGAACTCATCATCCGGTGGCTGTTAAACAAGAAGAAGCCATAATTCCTGGATTCATTTACTCAGGCAGACTCCAAGTTTATGCTGTTATCCAATACAATCCGAACCATTGCTGTGACTGCGACCTTTCTGGGTTGGTCGGTAATTCCAGTCCGTGCCGAGGACGCCAAGGTCACACATCATAACGCCCACAATGACGGCGTGAAGATTCACTACGCCACCGCAGGCGACTCCGGGCCGTTGGTCGTGATGATCCACGGTTTTCCCGATTTTTGGTATTCATGGAATGAACAAATCAAGGCACTGCAGTCAACACACCGTGTGGCAGCGATGGATCTTCGGGGCTACAACCGGAGCGACAAGCCGAAGGGGCTTGAAAATTACGCCATTCCAAAACTGGTATCCGACGTCGCCTCCGTGATCCGTGATATGGGCGAAAAGAAAGCGGTGATCGTCGGGCACGACTGGGGCGGCATGGTGGCTTGGCAATTTGCCATGATGCAACCGGAGATGACAGATCGACTGATCGTTCTCAACCTGCCGCACCCCAAGGGTCTAAATCGCGAGTTGGCAAACAACCCTGATCAACAGCGCAACAGCCAATACGCTCGGAATTTTCAACAACCAGATGCCCACAAACAGCTGGATGCTGAGCGGTTGATCCGCTGGGTGAAGGGCGAGGCCAAGCGGGCGAAATACATCGAGGCAATGAAGCGCTCCGACTTCGAGTCGATGCTCAATTACTACAAGCGCAACTATCCGCGGCCACCGTACAAGGAGGACATCTCTGAGCCGGTGCGGTTAAATATGCCGGTGTTGCTGATCCACGGCCTGGATGATTGGGCGTTGCTCCCCGGGGCACTCAATCAAACCTGGGAGTGGCTCGACAGCGACCTCACATTGGTCACCGTTCCGGGCGCCGGTCACTTCGTGCACCACGACAAACCGGATTTCATCAACCGTACGCTGAAAATGTGGCTGATGCGTGATCGTTGATTACGGCTTGCGGACTTCCATGCGGTAATAGCGGGCTTGCTGTGAACCAGGAAGGAACTCGGGCAGCATGACGAAGCCTGAGGTTGGCCTTGGTTCGAGTCGGCCAACGGTACTCCATTTGCCCTTGGTCAAGTCGTCGCGAGCCTGCAGTCGGTAGGCGATCCCGGCATGCGCCATGAACTCTAAGCGGACAGTGTCGCCGGTGACGGTGATCGATTCCAGGGCAAGGTGGCTGGCGCTGTCAGTCGGGTCGGTGCCCGCAAAATATTCCGCAAGGTTGGTTAGGCCGTCGCCATCGGTATCGTACAGGGCGTCGTCGGTATCGTCGGGGAGCAGCCCGTAAGCGTTCTCCCAGTCGTCCGGCAGTCCATTGAGATTTAAGTCGAGGAGGTTTGGGGCGCCGGGGGTTCTGAGGGTCGGGAAGCGTGCATAAGTGTCGGCCCCGTTGGGGAAGCGTCCCTCGGAGACGGCCTTTGATTGGCGGTTGAATGTCACTTCATCGATCAGAAAGCCATTGGGGTCGCGGAGAGCGATGCTTTCTCCGCTGGCACGAAGCTTGAATGAGACATGATCAGCGCCGCGCGCGGACTGCCCATCGGCGATGATTTTTCTGTACGCAAAAAAACTGCCACCGATGTAGGAGTGGGCCGGGAGACGGTGGAGAGTGGGGTTGGCGGGGTTGTCGGAAAGAAAAAATCCCCCAAGGCCGATCGGCTGGCCGGCTGGGTTGTGGAGTTCAAACCAGTCATCGCCCTTTTGTGGGTTGGCCATCCACTCGTTGATTCGTAGTTTTGCCGAGTCGCCGGTGGTGAGCGGCTTGTTGGCGGCTCCCGGGGTCGGCTCACTGGGCGACCACACCCCGGTGGCCAGAGGGGTTCGTCCGAGTGCCAGATCCGGCGATTGGAAGCCGAACACAATGCCGTCAAGCAGTGCCGCGCCTCGCGCCTGACTATCATGGAGGTAAAGTGCGTCGCCGGATGCCTTGAGACCAAAGCCGGTGTTGGTGGCGGAAGCCGGTTTATCGGGATTGCACTCGATTACAGTGTAGCCGCCTGAAGCGATGACGCTGCCATCGGGGAAGGCATAACGATGGGGGGAATCGGAGGAGTCGCTGAGCCCCATGCCGGACAGGTTGATGGGATCGGTGTGCGGGTTGTGGAGTTCCAACCAGTCGGGGTAGCCGTCGCCGGGGCCTACGAAGGATCGGTTGTCAGCCAGCAGTTCGTTGATCACGAGTCCCGATGCCCCACCGGTCGGCGCGGTTTTCGCGTCGAGCCGCAGGCCGAACACGATGTCGCTGCTGTTTGCGCTGACCTGGTGCACCTCGGCGGCGAGCGTGTTTTTACCTGGCTGGAGTAAAGCGGGGTCGATCGTGAACGGGCCCTCGAGCGTGGCATCGATGATGTTCCTGCCGGCCAGCATTTCGTGGTGCGGCACAACGTCCGGGGGCATACCGAGCCGTAACGCCTCCCTGCCGTTGAGGTAGAGAATCGCGCCGTCATCAACCACCGCCCAAAGCTGCAGTCGGGTTGGTGGGGCGTTCCCGTTCCACTCAAACCGGGTGCGGAAATAAAACGTCCTTGGGCCAAGCGCGAGCGGCGTATTCATCGGAGCCGGCATCGAGCTGGATTCCTTGGCCAGGAGCGCCTGGCCGATTGGCCAAGCGGCATCGTCGAAGCCCGGCTTGGGCCAGGTCGGTGGCGGTGCGGTGGCTTCCTGATGATAGCGCCATTGGCCGGTCATCTCGACGAGGATCACCTCGGTTGGTGCCGGGTTGATGACCGGCTTTGCGGGGTTGAGCGAGCCAGGGTTGGGAAGCGGCAACGCCTCGATGCCGTTCGCGCCGTTTGGCACGCGCCCCATCGACACACCCGGTGTTTGCGGGGCGTACCAAATTTGGTCGATCGCCGTTCCGTTCGCATCGAACAAAGTAATCAGGCCCTGGTCGGTCGACAGTTGAAAGCCGAGCTGCCGTGCCCCGCCGCCGGCTTGGAAGGCGACGGCCTCCCCGCCGCCGATGAAGGAGAGGGCAGGGAAGGGCCAGTGACTCGTGTGCCGCAGGGGCCTGTCTGTGAGCGACAAGTCACGCAACGTCACCGGGAGCGCAGATGGGTTGAATAACTCCACGAAGTCTTCATTACCCGGGCCTGAGCCTTTGGCCAGCCACTCGTTGATCTTGAGCGTTGAGGCGGCCCCGACCGGGGCAGGGCGGTTGGGTTGTCCCGGTGAGGGAACCGCGAGCCCCCAGCCGCCCGGCAGTCGGGCGATGGAGTGGCCGAAGGTCTGAGGGCCGAACACAACCACGTCCAGCAGTTGGCCTCCCCGTGCAGGCAGATCGAACAGCGCGACCGATTCTCCTCCGTCTGCAAGCGAAAAACCAAGGCTCCAGCCGGCCTCCTTCTGGTTCTCCGCGATGACGACCAACCGCCCGCCGGCCTCGAGTTCCGTGTCGTCAGGGAACACGAACTTCGCTGGCGAGTCCGGGTCATCCGTGAGGCTCATCCCGGAGAGGTTCACGCTGAAGCGGCTGCGATTTAGGATCTCGACCCAGTCGCTGCCAACCGCCATGACCTCGCTGATCAGCAGCGGCGATGCTTCGTCGGAGACGATCCATGTCATTGTGTGCGGCGACGGCATCCACTCCCCGGCGGTGTCCCGCCCTAAAACTTCAAGTGTCTGTTGCCCCTCCGCTGCGCTGTCGATAATAAGCGGCTCGGTGATCGATCTCGGCTCGCCAAATTCCCCGTCGTTCAGCCGGTAGCGGTAATGAGACAATCCTGGTCCCCAGATAGAGAACGCCTCGTTCTGTCTGGGCGTGGGTGAGACCGGTGCGCCGGCGAGAAGAAGCCGCTCACCACCGGGACCAATCTCACTGCCGAAGAGTCCCATCCCGGCGGCAGCGGCGGGGGAAGCATTGATATTTCCGTAGCCGGGCCGGAAAGGTGTTTGCGCGAAAAGGCCGTGCGTGACGTCACCGGCCGCGCCGGGCAGGAACAATGCTGTGCAACGGTCGAAGAGGTTGTTCGTCCAGACATTTTTGCCGGCATCGGGATAGTCGATGAACTCTGCAACGCTGATCTTGCACTCTGAGAAGAGGTTGTTTTGCGCTTGCAATGACATGCGGCCCGCGAGGCGGATAGCCACGTCCGTTTTGCCAAGACGATTGCACGCCAGAACAGTGCTTGGCCAAGCACCAGTAGAGGTGCCGCTGATTGAAACTGCTGCCGCCCGCTTAGCCGGTGATTCCGGGTGACGGAAATTCTGAAACCTGTTTTCCCATATGAAACTGTTGCAGCCGGACAACTTGACCGCCTCGCGGGCACCTCCCAAAAACCGGTTGCCGCGCAGTTCCAGCCAGGCGGCAAGTCGACCTTGGCCGTCGAACACGAAAACTGGTGTAGGGCGATCGGTCGCGGCGAAGTGGTTGCCGCGAAAGACGACAGAGCTGTCGCCGGCGAAGCCGCTGCCGGTTACGACCGGCATTGCGACCGTTGAGGATGTCTCGAACGAACAATCGCTAGCCAACAGCGCGGAGTTGGAATACTCGATCGCCGTGCCAAGCAGATCGTGAAAGGTGACGCCGGACAACTCGAGTCGCGAGCCCTCTGCTTGCACCGCGGCGGTGTCGGCCGCGACGGAGGAAATATTCACATGGGCCAGTCTGTTGGGTTGGGCGGAATCGATCCACCGAATCCCGCGCCATCGATGGTCCGTGCCGGGAGGCGTGGTCAGCGTGGCCCGCCGATCCGGTTCGCCACTGATCATCAGGCGTCCCTGAACCTCTAGTTGCGCGTTCTCCCCGAAATAGACCATGGCACCGGCCTCGATTGAGAGCGTGGCCTGCCCTTGAACAACCGTTTTGCCTGGGAAAAACCACGGGCCACTGGCGGCGGATAAAAATGTGTCCGCCGTGATGTCCGCGTTGAGCGGCTGGTGCGCACCGGTTTCGTGCCAGATCGTGAATTCAAGGCGATCCAATTCAACGTGGCTCGCGTCGAAGGCTCTTACGGAGAGGTGATTCAACCCGGGCTGCAAACCAAATGCATCAACTTTCCAAGTTGCCTCCCAAGCTGACCAGTTCGCGGGGATGCCGTTCACCGTGACCGAGTGGGTGGTGATGGCGTTCGCCCGGCCCTCGAGAGCGACGAGGGCGGTTTCCGAGATACGATGCCCTTGCTTGACCGGCAGATTGGTCGAAAGCGTTAGTGCTTGTTGGATTTCTGACAAGATGAATTCGCGCCGGGTGGCAACGAAACTTTTCAACCGCTCGATTTCCGATTCATCCACCCTGCCTCCCATCACTTGTTTAACAAACGCAGAAAATTGATCCTCCGAAAAAACGGTCTCCGCCTGCCTCTGCAGCTCGGCGAAATAGCCCGGCACGAACGCCGGGTGTTTCAGGAAACGGGCCACCTGATCCGGCTGGGTCAGGTGGCCGCTGGCTTGCGCCGGCTCAGCGGCCCGGAAAAGCCCGGCCGTGGGGCTACCGGGGGTATCGCCCCGGCCAAGAATGGTGTCGAGGTCGTACGGAACAAGGACATGCCGATTTCCGATTAAGTCCTTGAAATGGATGAAGTCGTCGCCGATCCCGTTGCTCAGACCCGTTTCGCGGTTATCGAAAAACGTGTTGATGGCAAAGAAGCGCAGCCAGTTGTCCACATCGAGCGATTCCTTGGCGGATGCGGCAAACGCTTTGTCGGGGGTTTCCGTTAGGAGTTGGCAAAGCTCGATCAAGTCCCGCCAGTCATCTCTGGAGGCATTGGTCTCCTTGAAATAAACCTGCCGGTACGGCTCGGGTTCCTCCCCCAGGTAGGCAAAGTCGGCCTCCATGCTTCCGCTTCGGATGGTGCGGTAAATGTTCACCGGGCCAAGGTTATGGTAATCCCCAAAATCTCCGTCCACCACGTCGTTGTGTGCGTATGCGCCGTACATGGGATGTCCGGCCACGGCGGTGTCAGCGCCGTTCAGTCGGACGTGGACTAGGCGTGAGCGTGAGACCAGAAGTCCTGCTTGCTGGCACAGCGCGCTGCCAAGAAGTTGGATATGCGGATATTGCGCGTTGAGATTGATTTTCTCTACGCCGTGCCAGGGGGTGTCACTAGGAAAGTCTACCCTGAAATTGTTTGGTGTTTTCCAGCGGCTCCCGTTGCCGCGGTTTCGGATGTCGGCAAGGTAGCGGATTTCCTCCTTACCGCTCATCCGGGAGACGAAGGTGGCATTCATCCGCGCGTCGCTGAAGCGGCCGGCCGAGTTCCGCACCATCTTGAGGAAGTAGTCCCGCTCCGCCGGTGTCATGATGATTCGGTAAAACGGGAGGGAGTCGTCCGTCACCGAGTCGTCCACCTGATAAAGCAGATTGGCGTGGGGCTCATCATCCGGGACGGTAACCGCTGGATAAATTCTGGAGTGGTCCTGCGCATCCCGGGCACGAATATAAAACTCAACCACCGTACCATCCGGAAAAGCCGGGATGGACAGGCCAAACAAACCGTCTCCGGCCAGTCCGTCCCCGTGCGCGCCGTCATCATGCAGGGGTGCCGTCAGGTAATCCTCCGCCGAGTCCGGCCGATAAACCAGATCGGCAGTCAAACCGGTTTTCTGTTCATCGACCAGTCTCGTGGTGATCTGTACCCGGCTCGTGGAGCGCGGCACGATCGGCCAGTGACGAACCTCAAGAATCATCGGCGCAGCATTCGCGTTCAATACCGAATTGGCCGTCCCCGGCGTGCCTTCCTCCACGGTGCCGGCCGCCCGGTTTTGTCCATGCTTGTTGGAGATGCCCGGGTTTATGAGTTCTAGGGATTTGCCTCCGCCGTCGTGTTCCGCCAGCCAATCCCAGCCCTGGTGCTGGTAGTGGGGCAGGTCCCGCTGCCGGACCGCCCACTCCCCCTCGTCGGCATAGGAAACGGAATCTATGGTTTTGCCGTCGGCATTCTCCAGGCGGATGGTTTCCCCCCGGTTGCTCAACATGCCGTTCCATCCGGCAACGACCGGCTGGACGCCGGGATGCTTGGATGCGAACACGTCGGCATCCGCCGCGACGACTAAATAGCCGTGTGCCGGCACGGTGGCCTTCGGAAAATCAAACCGCACCCCGCTGCGCAGCGACCAGCCGTCCAAGTTGACCGCCTCGTCGGCGGTGTTGTGGAGTTCCACAAACTCCTCACGGGCATCATCGGATGTGGGGTGATAATAGATTTCGTTGATCACCACGTCGCTGAACAACGGCCACGCTGCAACCCAGCAGGTGGCGGACAACAGGGCCCGCTTGGCCAAGTGAAAGCTTGAACAACCGTTGAGTAGCATGGGGCCCAGACCAGTTCCCTGTTTTGTTTGATGATGAACTTCCATACGGTGCCGCTACTGATCCCCCGCAAGATGTAACCTGAAAAAACCAGACTGCGATTGAAATTGATCCAAAGGAGTTACCCTGAGTTCATCGGCCGGAGCAAAAACCGGCAGGAACTGCTTCACGGTTTCCCACGACACGTTGGCGGCCAGGCGGCGTTTGCCCTGAAGTTGGTACACCCGGTGGGGCTTGGCCTGCCAATGGAGTTGTGTGACTCCGTCGAGGCCGCGCACTGACTTTAGCCGGATCGCGCTGAAGAGGTTGATCGGATCCGTTCCAGCTGCGAATTCCCAGTGGTTGGTCAAGCCGTCCCCATCAAAGTCATCGTTTGGCCGGACGTCGCCGATCCCCGATACGGCATCGTCGGTTTTGGCCCGGATCACGCGCTGTTCCCATTCGTCGGGAAGGCTGTCCTTGTCGGCATCGGTCGATTGGACTGAGGTCAGTGACAGGTCGAAAAACAGATCGGTGCTGTCCGGCCGCGTGTTGAACAGGTGCACGGCGACAATGTTTTTTCCAGGCACAAGTGTTGGGACGGTGGCGGCGGGCACAACGGCACTCCACTGCCTTGGGGCGAAGTCCGATTCGCTGGCTCTTCCGTTAAACGGCAGTTCCCCGGCTGGCAGGCCGACTCTGGCCACTTCGAGTCCGTTGATCCAAATGGCGAAGCCGTCGTCGTACTTTGCGTCGAAGCACAACGAGCCTGTGGACTCCGGCGAGCCAAGCTCAAGCTCATGACGCAGATACACAGTGGTGTAATTGTTTCGCATGTCGTCCAGCACGGTTTGCAAACCGTCCCGGCCGTATCCGAACGGCGCGGCGCCGGGCGTCCACAATGCATCGCTGAACTCTCGTTTTTGCCATGCATCCCTTGGCTCTGAAGCCTCCTTCACGCCCTTGAGCCATTTCCATTGGGCTGATTTTGACGCGATCCATGTTTGCGGCGTGCCTGTTTTTTGCGACTGAAAAAGCACGGACGCCGGGCCGGTCAGCTTGCTATTCACCGCCTCCGATAATTCAACCCTGAAGGAATCCGCTTTCTCGATGCCGGGAATCTGCAGCGAGATCTCCTTTGCCGTTTCCCCGGGCTGAAATTCAAGTTTTCCATCCGCAAACACGCTGCCCGTATCTCCGTTTTGATCCACCGCGCGAACCTTGAAACGAATCTGAACCGTTTCGATCGCTGGCCGGCTCAGGCCGATAGTGATCCGGCCCGGGGCGACGAGCCGGTCCCAACCCCGGAAACCAACGCCGGTCACAAACGGGGATCGCGACAAAAAGGGCGAGAGCAACTCGGGATGCTCGGCGGGCTCCCAAACCCTGTTATCGGGAAACGAATCGTGCAGACGGGATAGGTGATTGCCCTTGATTTTCATCCGCGAAATTTTCTCCTCCCACAAATTCCGGCTCATGCCCCAGACATCGCGTTGATTGAATATGGAAACAGAGCTGGTCATAGAAAGAAAACCGAGATGGGCGCCGTTATAATTATCGCCAAAGCGGGCTCCGATTCCGTTACCGGTGAGGAGGCAGCGCTCCAGCGTGACGTTCGGGGAGAGGTATCCGACCTCGATGGCCTGCCCGCAGTTGATGATGACCGAGTCGAGCACGCGCACGATCTTGTCGGCGCCCGACAATGCGAGCCCCTCGTGAAAGCAGCTTTCAATCCAACAACCGGAAACGTGCACCGTGCCTGGTGAATTCCCGCCGGCGTCGATGCCGTCATCCTTGCACCAGCCGATGAGTGTGCCGGTGATCTTGTGTTCGCCGAGGGTGAAATACAGCGCGTCGTTGTCCCCGTCCTCGAAGGTGTCGCTGTCGCTCGGGAAATCAATCAATGCACTGTCACGGATTGTCACGGAACCGCCGTTGAATTGGCCGACGGTTTGGCACCGCTGCACCACGCACCGGTCCAGCGTGAGTTGAGAAGTTTCCCCGTGGAACGCCTGCCCGGCGTTGTCGATGAAAAAGCAATCCGAGAACGTCCCTTTGGCGCCTTCGCCGAGAAAAAAAGCAGCCTGCTCCTGGCGATGCGTGCCGGCAATGTTGTTGGCCACGAACCACCATGGGTTGCCTCCGCTGCCGGTGACGAACATCCAGCTCGTCTCCGTTGAAGCTGCGTCACCCTTCAGTGTGATGCCACCCCAGGGAACGTCCCGTTTTTCCGGACAGAAAACGACCGGCGCCTCGCGTGTCCCCTCGACGATGAGTTTACCGAGCACGGTCACCTCGATCTTTGGCGCCAACTTGACGACGCAACCGCTTTGGATAAGGAGGGTGACTCCTTCTGCAACGGTCAGGTTGGAGGTCACATGGATTCTGGTGTCCTTCTCCCACGTCGCTGTTTCCGGGATGGCGCCTTGCACGGCCTGCCACTCGTCATTGTCGATGGTAACCGTTCTGTCCGCGGACAGTGGCCCGATCTTGAAGAGATGTTTTTTCGACTGGCCCGATGAAAGCAAGCCGGAGCCGACGCCCCGCTTCATCGCGAAGCTGGTCTCGCCCTTGAGTTGGCCGTTGAAGTTCACGCGCCGGTTTTGCGGATTCATCACCATCGCAACCACGGGCATATCCAGCCCGGCCGGGAATCGGGTCGGCATGAATAGTTCCAGTCGGACGGCGTCTTCCGTGTTCGCGTCGAGCGCCTGTCCGGAGGCGACCGGGGGTCGCGGGGTCCACGGAGGCAGCGCCCATTCCGCTTGACCGCGCGCGGACTGGATCACGAAACGAACCAAATGGGCTTGTTCCTCTCCAGGGCCGCCGGGCGGCCGCTCAACAGAGCGCAACTCGTGATAGCCGGGATGGGCTACGTCCAGCCAGATTCCGGCAGGGATACGTTGGCCGTCGAGCCGATGTTCCGCCGGGGAGCTGCCGGTTTTGTTGATGCGGATGCGGACCGGGCCGTTGGCGACCTGCTTGTCCGAGATTCCCTCAACGACGATCCCGCCACTCACCCGCGCTTGGCCAAGCGCGGCGAGAAGGAGCGCCAGCGCGGCAAAACAAAGTCGAGATATAGGGTGGGTGACTCGCATAAAACAACTGTCTCGATCTACTACATCACTAGCAGCCGAAAGTAGCGTTCCGGTTGGCCCTTTTCGATGAGTTCGCGCACCACGACTTCGCCGCCGTTTGCTTCCGGGACAAGTGTGCGCACTGTTTGCCATTCACCGAGCCCGAGGCGTTCACGCGACTCGATGACGTAGGTTCGGTTGGGTTGAGCCTGAAAGCGCAGCTCCAGCTGGACATTGTCGCGAACCACCGCCAGCTCAAGCCGGCTGGCCTGTTCCCGGGGATCCGTGCCGCAGATGTATTCCTGAAGGTTGGTGAGCCCGTCCCCGTCGGGGTCGGCGCCGGCGTCGGCGTCGGATTCCGGCTTGAGGCCATGCGCCAGTTCCCAGTCGTCCGGCAGTCCGTCTGAGTCGCTGTCGGTCCGCGAAGTGTTGGGCTTGCCGGGGGTAGGGATCGGGAGGGACACCATAATGATGATGTTCTCTTCAGTCTGCCTCAAACCCTGGGACGCGGTGCCCTCGAACGGGCCAAAGCTGGCTATCGCGCCCAGGCCGGTCAAATAGCCGCTGTCGATCTGCGAGAGAAACAGTGAGCCTCCCGATGGTGGGATTTCGAAACGCCCGGGAGCGCCCGGGCGGCTGTGATGCCGTTTGGCATCAATGAGGAGAAAACCGGCGGGCGGGACGATTAGGCCGGCCGGCAGGCGAAACTTGGCCAAGCGCGCCGGCGTGTCGCTGAGGAACCAGCCGCCAATGTCCACCGCCTGGCCAGTCGGGTTGAACAACTCGATCCAGCCGTCGCTGCCGCTGATCAATTCGTTGATCCACAGGGGCGGCTCGAGCCGGGCAAGTTCGTTCTCACCTCTGCCGGGAGAGCCGCCCGGAAAAAGGCCGGGGATCCAGCCGGTTTTTGTCGACCAAACGGTCGAGGCGCTGTGAGGATCGTGCAGGACAATCGACAGTCCTTGGCCATCAGTCTGGCGATGCCAGCTTCCCTTGTAGGCGACGGAGAAAATCGTTTCGCCCCAGTGGGTTTCCAGTCGGATGGCTTCCCCATTGTTTGACAGTTTACCGCTCCACGGGCCAAGCACTGTTGCCTGTCTGCCTCCCGGCATCGCCTGAATCAAATCAGGGTTCTTAGCGATGACCAGCCGCTGCCCGGCTTCCAGTTGCCCGATGTTGGCTGTCGCGAAATCGTAAGTCACCCCGCCGGCCAGGCGTAGGTCGGCCAAGGTCAGGCTGTTCCAGCCGATGTTCTGCAACTCGATGAACTCGGCATCCGGGTTGCCAGCCGGGTGATACATGATTTCCGTGATGCGAAGGGCATCCCGAAGCGGTTGAATCGACGGGGCGGAGGCTGTGAATTCCAGCGGGGCCGACCAGTGGCTTGTGCGGCCGGTGTCGTCCTTGAACCGTGCCCTCAATCGGTAGGTTTTTCCCGGCTCCACGTTATCCGGCGGCACATAAACCTGCGGAGTGAACGCGGTCAACTCACCTGAATCCCAGGCGGCGTCCCACTCAAAGAGCGGAAGACGGGCTGGTTGTGCGGCTGGATTGTAGTCGGTGTCCACTGCGGCGATGCGCCATCGCATTGAGGCAAAGGTGTCATTGCCCTGACGGTCTCTAAAGGGGCTTGTTTCAAAAAACAGGCCATTGACCGGATGCCCATCGGGACCCTTGTAAACAACCTCCGGGGTGTCGGGGATGCGAGTTGAATCCCTTGCTGCATTTGCCAACCCGTCTAGGTAGGCCGCTCGCCCTCCTCCCGGCACTGTTGGACCCGAATTACCGGACCAACCTAGAAAGGCAAAGTTTTTCATGTCTTTAACCTTAGTCTTCATGGGGCCGAAATCACGGCCATTAGGGGCCGAGCGCCAGCGATCCCGGTCCGCCATCGAGATTTCGCCGATGAGATCGGCCAAGTGGTCGATCACGGGATTGATGACGTCCTCTCTCCAAACTAGGTCGCGAAACTCTCTGATGAAATTGCGATATTCCTGCCGGAAGACAGCAGTGGCATTCCCGGAAGAGATGGCATTTTTTGGGTAGTCGATGCCCTCGCCCCAGTTCGGTCCCCAAGACGCATCCGCATCCCAAGGCAGCACGGCCAGGCGCCCAAGCGGTGTCTCTGTGCTGGGCTCGAAATACCAAGCACGGTTCTTGGAATGCGAGTCGCGCGGCCAGTAGTCGTAATGCCGGATGGCCTCGCAGACGGTGTGATACCGGTACCAAAGATCCCAGTTCACATGCGACCGCAGCCAGTCCGCGGATCGTGCGGGCCGAAGTTGCTGTCGGATGTTTTGGAAGTCCCGGTCATCTGTGACGGCATAGCGTCCCTGGTTGCGCTTGATCCTGTTTCCGTCGAAAATCCCGTCCTTCAGCTTGTACAGGTTTCCGTCCAGTAATCGGTGCGTCTCCAAAAACCTCGCATCATAATCCTCCACGGCAAGGTGCATTCCACAAAAATCGCCAGTATACTGGCCGTTTTGATTCGACGGGGACTCTGTTGGACCGATCATGGTTCGAAAGTGAAAGAAGTGTGTGTGTGGTGAGGGTACACCCAGCAGATTCCAGAGAAGCGAGTTGACCCCCTCGGTCAGGCCAAAGTTGCCGACACGCTTGTTGTCGAACATTTTTCCCGTGTTAAGTGTGCGCCACTTGACCGGATAGTCTTGGCCGTAATTGTCTTTCGCCTGCAGGTAATGTCCCGGGTTGAACCGGAATCGCATCGACCTTTTGCCGCCACCCCCATAGCGGTCGTTAGCTTGGCGCAGCCGATAACGGATATGGTCGTGTACCACCCCGTTGTAAATAAAAGCACCCTCCCAGTTGAACTTGCTGCGTGCATCGGCATTGGACTTAGGAATTTGGTAAGCCGAGTTGTAGGCATTGCACTGGTCGAGATCACGCCCGCGTGTGATCAGCGTATAAACCGGCAGCGAGTTCATGACATCCGCCGAATAGACATGGTCCATGCCATCCGGATGAACGGTACGCTTCGTCGGCTTGTAGGCGGGCACACCATTGTACACATAGGCTGCAAAGTTGAGCGATGGGTCGTCATGGTAGGGAACCCGCACCGACGCCAACCCATCTGTGGCAGTGAGTCGGTAACGAAAAAGTGTCCGGTTTTCCTGCCCGGGAACCTGCACTGAATAGACTCCATCCCCCGTGGAGGCGTCCCCCTCCAGTCCGTCATCCCGCATGGAGAGTGTGCGCCAATTTTCCTCGGCTTCAAAACTAGGATTGGTGAAGAGCGGTTGATCGGGATTCGAGAGTAGTTCCGAGTGGGACAGTGGAAAATAGGCTGGGAGATATTTCCCCGGCACCACCACCTGATAATGTAATTGAACCGTCGCTACTCCGTCGGGATCCGTTATCTTTGCCGTGATCTGAAAGCGTTGGTTTGAGATAGGTTGCCTCGGGATGGTGGCAACCTGCCGAATTTGCGGTGGTGCATTTGTGGCAAAGACAGAATTGCGTTTACCGGGAGTCGGGCTAGGAGTCGGAGCGGGCGGGGGTGGAACGAGCAGCACCGCGTCGATGGATAGGTCACTGCTACCCTTCGTCGCGTTGATCACGTGAATGGCAATGACATTGTCGCCCTTTTTAAGGAAGGAATCGGGGTCGAGCAGGTCGATGAGTTCCCACTCCCTCTCATGGTCGGCAACGCCGCTGGTTGAGTCGTGTGACATTGCGCCTCCGACAACATGCCGCCGGGCCACTTCCCGGCCGTTGATCCAGACAATGCAGCCGTCATCCACATAGAGCTTCAGCTGCAATGCTGGAACTGCATTGGGATCAGGCACGACAAATTGATGACGCAGGTACACTGTGGAATAATTGTTTCGCATGTCGGCGAGGAGTGTTTGGTCGTCGTTGTCGCCGTAGCCGATGCTGGTGCGTCCGGTTTTCCATTCGTTGTTTTCACTGTAGCCCACCTCCCGCCATGCGGCAGCGCCCCCGGCCGGCGGCGAGGTGCCCTTTTTATATCGCCATTTCCGATCGTTATGGTCGATGAAGATAACCTGTTCCCAAGGTGCTTCGCCCAACGAGGTGACATCTGTCGAGGTTCGCCAACTCCCACCAAGGCTGTTGTCCAGGGCGGGATGGATCAACTCGATCGACCCGCCGTTTCCAACCTCAACCGGCCATGGAAACTCCCCGCCGTATTCCACCTCATCGACAACCTCATCCTGCCGGTCCCTCAAAACTAGCTTCTCCCCGTCGTTGGCGAGGCGACCGTTGTACGGGCCTAAGGCAGCAGTCGAGAACGCCGTTTGTAGCGTCGCGGGATTTTCGGCCAAGACCAGGTACCCACCAGCCTCCAGAATCGTTCCCTCCGGGAACGTGTATTCAATGCCTTGAGAAAACCGCCAGCCTGACAGGTTCACCGGCGATGGGTTGCGGTTGCAAATTTCAATAAACTCCTCCGGCAAGGTCTTGTCGGCCGGCTTGTAATATATTTCATTGATCACCACCGAGCCCTTGGCCAGGACGGCAAGGGAAAACAGTGCGGTCAAAAAATACAGGCGGTTGGTCACTGGTAAACACATTCTAAGCAACCCGGATGCCACGGGGGCTGTTCGGCATAATCAGGTGTTTTCGTCCTGTTGCCCTCCGCTCGCGTGGGCAATTGGCGCATCGCTGCGTGGCTCCCGCACCCGGCAGGCATGATTGTGCCTGCTAGCGGGTGGAATGGCCAGATTAGCTCATGTGGTCAATGATGTTTTGGCTGAAGGCGGTGCGATTGAACTCGGCGGTGTCATCCGCGAGTTGTTATCCGGCTGGTTCCTATTGGAATCGGCAGCGCCCAAATCAGGGCAGTTGTTTTTCGGCAGCGGCCTCCATCAGGCGGTACCATTCCTCGCGCGACAACCACAGGTCGGCTGCCTTTGTGGCATCGCGAATGTGCTCGGGGTTGGTGCTACCGATGATTGGCACAATACCGGCCGGGTGTCGTAACAGCCAGGCGAGCGCCACGGCGGTTCGGCTGCATTCCTCAAGGCGTGCCGCGATTTGCAGCGTGTCGCGCAGCGCCTGTTCCTGGGAATGGTTTGGGTTGCGAAGCGAAATCGGGTACGTGCTGCCGAGCTTGCCCTGGGCCAGCGGGCTCCAAGCCAGAGGCGTGATGTTATTTCGCCGGTAGTGGTCGAGTGACCCGTTATTAAGCGCATCGTGGTGGAGGAGGCTGATTTCTATCTGGTTGCAGACGAGCTTCATCGGGCAGGCGGCCTGCAGATGATTGAGTTGATCGACGGTAAAGTTACTCACTCCAAACTCGCGCACTTTGCCGGCCTGCTTTAACTCCTCAAATGCTGAGGCGATCTCCTCCGGCTCCATCAGGTAATCCGGCCGGTGGAGTTGATACAGATCGATGCAGTCAATCCCCATGCGCTTGAGAGATGTCTCACAGGAGCGCAGGATGTGTTTACGGGAAAGATCGTAGCGGTAGGGCGCCTCGTTTTCCGGGTTGCCCTTTTTGAGGATGCCGCACTTGGTCGTGATGAGAATATTTTCTCGCATGTCCTGAATATCCTTGAGCGTGTGGCCGAACACCTCCTCAACGAGTCCGTCGCTGTAAATGTCAGCTAGGTCAAACAGCGTGTAGCCGGCTTCGTAGGCGGCTGCTATGGCTTCCTTCCCCTTTTTTTTATGCTCGTCGTCGATCGGCGGATGGTTGATCACACCCGTCACGCGCCAACAGCCATAGGCCAGGCGACTGCATTCCATACCGGTCTGTCCCAGGGGGATCTTTTTCATTGGGGCTTGAATGAATTCTAGCACATTCGCCCAGGCTAAGCCAAAAAAAATCCGCCTAGCCCCTGGCCAAGCGGATGAGGGAAAATTTGGCTACATTAATTCAGGTAATTGCGCGGGTCGGCAACGTGCCCGGCGAGGGCGCTGGCGGCGACGGTGGCCGGGCTGGCGAGATACACTTCGCTCTCCTTGCTGCCCATGCGGCCGGGGAAATTCCTGTTGGTGGCGCTAATGCACTTTTGGCCGCCCTTGTTCATGCGGCCGAAGGTGTCCACTGGGCCGCCGAGACAGGCAGAGCACCCAGCGTTTTCGGTCATGCGCACACCTGCGTCTGTGAGGATGTCCCAGACACTTTTACCGTCCCACTTGGTTTTTTGCAGATCGTTGACGATTTCCGGAGTAGCAGGCACACCGAAAGTGTCGATGCGCACTTCCTGTCCGCGCACTAACTCTGCAAATGCAAGGAAGTCGCTCGTCTTGCCGCCGGTACAAGAGCCGATGTAGGCGCGGTCGAGTTTCATGTCGGTCATCTCACGGGCGAGCCTGCGCTGGCCGGGATCGGGGTGGCACGCCACGGTCGGTTCGAGTGCGCTCAGGTCGATCGTCGAGTCGAAAACGAATGTCTCGTTGTCGTCGCGGTCGACCGGCTCGTAGTCGCTCTTCGTGCCGTTGAGCTGGGTTCGCTCGTCGACCATCGCACTGGTTTTTTCATCGTGCTCAAAAATTCCGTTCTTGCCGCCGGCTTCGATGGCCATGTTGGCAACCGTCATGCGATCGTCCATCGACAGGCCAGCCGCGCCCGGGCCGTCGAACTGCATCGCGCGGTAGGTCGCCCCGTCGAACCCGATCTCGCCAATCGCGTGCAGGATGATGTCCTTGGCCATGACGCCCGGTTGCAGTTTGCCCTCAAGGCGGAAGTGCATCGTTTCGGGTACTTTGATGAGCAGTTTGCCGGTGCCCATCACGAAGCCCGCGTCGGTGTTGCCGATGCCGGTGGCGAACTGGTTGAACGCGCCGGCCATGCAGGTGTGCGAGTCGGTGCCGAATAGAATTTCGCCGGGACGAAGATGCCCCTTCTGTGGCAGGGCCGTGTGGCAAACCCCCGCGTAGCGGGACCCGTACTGGCGCTTAAGCAGCCCCTGCGATGCGTCGAACTTCCACTTGCCGTCCTCGTCATCGATCACATCATAGAAATACGGCAGCCCCTGCTCCTTGGCGAAGTCGCGCAGGATGTCGACGTTGCGGTTGGACAAAGAGTCGGAGGTAAAAATGTAGTGGTCGGGAATGATAACAATCTTGTTGGCGTCCCAAACCTTGGCATCCTCGCCAAACTCGCGCTTGAACACTCCAATCGTGCCGGGACCGCAGACGTCGTGCGTCATCAACAGGTCGGCGTTCACCCAAACATTGTCATTGGCGTTCACCTCGGTTTTGCCCGCTGCCCGGGCCAATATTTTTTCAGTCAGCGTCATTACAGCCGGGATATAATATCGGTTAGCCGTCCCTCACGCAATCGCGGATTAGTGCGCTTAGCTAAGTACTTGGTCTAAGTGTGACAACCGGCGACGACATCGGTGGTTTTTAGCTTGGGAGAGAAGGGCTCAAGTGACATTGGTACGTCATGGTCGAGGTGTTCGCGGCAGATGGCGAAGAAGTCGTCCTTGGTTTGGGCGCGGCGGATGTTGTGCAAAAATAGGCCATCGGCATCCACGCCCAAGCCTAGGTAGTTCATGTATTTCTTCATTTTTTGTACTTGGCTTTTTTCGATGAAATTCGGCGGCGCTGTCATTTCAAACAAGTCGGTGATGTAGTCGAGGACGTTGCGCCCGCTAGGCACCGAGAAGGCTTCACCGCGCAGATGCTGGCGAATGTGTGTGAACAGCCACGGGTTGCGAATGACACCGCGCCCGATCATCAGGCCGCGCGCGCCGGTCTCGTGTAGCACCGACTCAGCCTTGGCAGCCGAGTAAACATTGCCGTTTGCCAGGACCGGGCAATCCATCGCCTCGACCGTTCGTGAGATGAAATTGTAATGTACGGCGCTGCGATACATCTCCTTCACCGTGCGTCCGTGGACGGTGAGCAAATCAAGATTGTGCCGTGCAAAGATCGGCAGCAACTCGTCGAACACTTGCGTGTTATCGAAGCCGATGCGCGTCTTGACGGTGAACCGTATTTTCACCGCATCACGTAGCGCGCCGAGGATGCGATCGACCCGTTCCGGTTCCCGCAGCAAACCGCCGCCAGCGCATTTTTTGTAAACCACCGGCGCGGGGCAGCCGAGGTTCAGGTCCACGCCCGCAATGGGGTACTGCTGCAACTCGCGTGCGGTTCGCACGAGGTCGGGAATGTTTTTACCGATCATTTGCGCGACGACCGGCTGGCCGGTGGGGTTCTCTGTGATGGATCGTAGGATCGGCTTCTCCAGTCGTGAGTCGGCGTGTACGCGAAAGTATTCCGTGAAGTACACGTCCGCTCCGCCGCGTTCGGCTATCACCCGCCAAAACGGCAGGTCGGTGACGTCCTGCATCGGCGCGAGGGCCAGCACTGGCTCGTCCCGCTGCAGCAGGGCATCAAACTGTCCGACTTGTTCCGAAAGCGGCATCGCGCGTCTACGCTTTCTCGCGGTTGGCCAGGCCAATGGCAATCTCAAAACGCGCTCGGCTTGCCTTGGCCAAGCGAATGTGCCGACAATGCGCGTCAAAGCCATGCGTTACTTAAATCACCCGCAAACGGGCCAAGCCGGCATCATGTACCGGCGTTTGGCCAAGCGCCTGGCCCTGCTGTTGCTTTTTCCAGTCATGGCCAATTTACAAATGATGGGTGCCGGTTACGATCGGCCGTACGGTGATCCTAAGCTCAGTCGCTCGGTGGTGATGGCGCCCAGCGGCATGGTCGCCACAAGCCATACACTTGCTGCGCAGGCCGGAGTCGAGGTACTCAAGCGAGGGGGCAATGCCATCGACGCCGCGATCGCAGCCAACGCCACCCTCGGCGTGGTGGAGCCGATGAGTTGCGGCATCGGCGGCGACCTGTTTGCCATCGTGTGGGATGCCAAGTCGCAAAAGCTTTACGGCCTCAATGCCAGTGGCCGGTCGCCGCTTGGCATTTCGCGCAAGCTCATCCGCGAGCGCGGACTTGATCGCATCCCGATCAAAGGCCCTCTCAGTTGGTCGGTTCCCGGCTGCGTCTCCGGCTGGCAGGCATTGCGCGATCGTTTCGGTAAACTGCCGCTGGCGAAGTCGCTCGCGCCGGCGATTCGCTACGCGAGGGACGGCTTCCCGGTGACGCAAATCATTGCAGGCTACTGGAAATCAGGAGAAGCAATTCTAGGCGAAACACCGACCGCCAGACGGGCATTTCTGAAAAATGGCAAGGCGCCGAGGGAAGGCGAGCGCATGACGAATCGTGACTTGGCCAAGGTCTATCGTGCCATCGGCAAGGATGGGGAGAAGGCATTTTACGAGGGCTGGATTGCTGAAGAGATCGTGCGCTACAGCGAATCGGTTGGCGGCCTGGTCACGCTGCGTGACCTGAAGCAGCACACCGCCGACTGGGTTGAGCCGGTCAGCGCTCGCTATCGAGGCTACGATGTTTGGGAACTGCCGCCGAACGGCCAGGGCATTGCCGCGCTGCAGATTTTGAATGTCCTCGAACAACATGACATTGCCGGCATGGGCCACAACTCGGCCAACTTCATTCACCTTTACACCGAGGCCAAGAAACTGGCGTTTGCCGACCGGGCCAAGTTTTACGCCGACCCGCAGGTGGAGAAAAATCTGCCGATTGCCGAGTTAATCTCCAAGCCGTATGCCAAGCGGCAGGCCAAGCGCATTGACATGGCCAAGGCGGCGCAGCGTGTGCTGGCGGGAGATCCGCGCCTGGCCAAGGGCGATACGATTTACCTGACTGCCGTGGACAAGGATCGCAACGTCGTGTCGCTGATCCAGAGTAACTATTATGGCTTCGGCTCCGGCCATGTACCGGGCAACGTGGGGTTTGCTATGCAGAATCGCGGGACTCTTTTTGCAATGGACGAAAACCATCACAACCGGCTCGAGCCGAACAAGCGGCCATTCCACACGATCATTCCGGCAATGGTGACGAGGAACGGCAAACCGTTTTTGTCGTTCGGTGTGATGGGCGGCGACATGCAACCGCAGGGCCACGCACAGGTGCTCGTCAACATTATAGACCACGGCATGAACGTGCAGGCCGCCTCCGACGCCGCGCGCGTCCGACATGATGGATCTGACACGCCAACCGGCGACATTATGTCCGATGGCGGGCGGTTGATCGTCGAGAGTGGGGTTAGAGACGAAGTGGTGAACGAGTTGAAAAAGCGAGGCCACAATGTCTCTCGCGGCGGTGCCGGTGGCGGCTATCAGGCGATCCGCATCGACTACGAGACCGGCCTGCTCCACGGCGGCTCGGAAGCGCGGAAGGACGGCGCTGCGATTGGTTACTGAGCCGGCCGGGTGTAGGCTCAGCCTAGTGTGAGTGCACATGAGAAAATCATTTCGCTGGAGCAATTGCCTGCCTGGCGTGATTCGTTGCGTGAGGCCGGCAAGAGGCTGGTGGTGACGAATGGGTGCTTCGATTTGCTCCATGCCGGCCACGTCATCTACCTCGAGCAGGCGGCGGCACTGGGCGATCTGTTGCTGGTCGGCTGCAACGGTGACGAGTCGGTCCGGCAACTGAAAGGAGAAGGGCGTCCGCTGAACCCGGAAGCCGACCGGGCGCTGGTGCTTTCGGCGTTGGAATCG